>Ga0208863_1000037_pt1 | contig 169879 bp, 145 predicted proteins | sample RifOxyD3_FD_184040 | JGI IMG/M metagenome (GOLD analysis project Ga0208863, IMG submission 184040) | Soil microbial communities from Rifle, Colorado - Rifle Oxygen_injection D3 (SPAdes) | ecosystem: Environmental > Terrestrial > Deep subsurface > Rock core/Sediment | place: Rifle, Colorado...
TGTTTTCGTACTTTTTTATGAATGTATTTTCCATATTTTTTTTGTCCAACTTAATATGAATTTATCTTTCTATCAATACCTTTACATTAATCGAATACTCTATTCATTGCGGTTTACCGCGCTATGAATAAAAGGTATTTACCATTCGAAACAAGCCTGAAATCAGCATATGAAGATTTGCATAAGCTCTTTTCTGTAGAAGGTGGAGCTTATTACTTCGCAACAAGAAAGAATAAATATTATGTTCTTTCTGATTTTGGAACATTGGCTGACTTTTTTGAAGGATATGAAAAGGAGTTAGCTGAATTAAAATCCGAATATGAATTTTCAAATAAGGATGAGTGTCTAAATTTTATTAAAAAATTAATTGTGGATACAAAAAATGAACAAAGCAATATTAGACTTCCAGAAGCGTTGTTATAATGAATATTTAGTTGAGCTAAAAAAACTAGGTTTAATTCCAGAACATTATCTTTTTCCTTTTGGCAATCCAATTCGGCCAGTCATTCCGACAAAAACACAAATCAATGGGACTATGTTAATCGGTGCATTCCCATCAGCTCGATTTGAAGTAGTTAACGGTTTGTTGGTTCCTTGTGCAAATAATTTATCTCCATTTGGTGAAGAAGAGTATTTCGATGGAATGCAAGTGAGAGTTCAAGAATCAAGAAGAAGTCTAAATGAGAATTATTTTACTAAGCTAAATATTAATCCAAATAAATTATGGCTAACCGATATTGTAAAGATTTATCTTTTTCCTGAAAAGCACATCAAGAATTGTATAAAAGTGAGCACAAATATAAACTATATAAACACTCACAAAGAATTTAAGAGGCTTTCTTACGCAAGTTTGAAATGGTTAATCGAAGAAATTAAACTTTGTTCTCCAAAACTTATTATAACTCTTGGGGAGATTCCCGCAAGAGTATTAACTGGTGACAAGAAAGCAAATAATGTTGATTTATTAAGTGGTTCGGTTGTTTCTAAAAATATTGATGGAAAAAATTATAATGTCGCTCATCTTGCTCATCCTGAGATTTGTAGAATTAATAAAGCTTGGAAGAATAACACTGATAAAGCGCTTAAAAAACTCGGGCAATATATTATTCAAAATAAATTAAACTCATAACAAGCTCTTCAAGCTGAATGCTTTAAACTGTTCGGCATTTGTTTAGTTAAAAAGTTACGTTGTAAAAGTTAGTTGCTTTTTATGCGTAGTTAACAAAACTAATTATTAATAAATTGTTGGCGTTGGTTTTTCTGTGTCACATTGTTGATCTGGCGTGACCTCTGTTGGGGAAATACCGGTCATCAATTATCTTAATTCTTAAACGGCTCGCTTAGGTATTTCTTTGCAAGCTCGCGGGAGTTAAGGTATTCACGCATTTCAAGAAGCTTTTCATAGTATTCAACCGCTTTGTCTCTATTTCCCAATTGATCATTTATCTTTCCCAAATAAAGATAAGCATTCACCCAAAATCCGGACTCTTCCTTCTTATCAATTTCTTTAGATATATCTGCACACATTTCAAAAAAATGCCTTGCGGAATCCAGTTGATTTGTATTACGATGCTGTAAACCAATGTAATAGCTTGCTTCTCGTTTCGTTTTTTTTGTGTTGTAACCGGGAAGATTTTTTTTTGCTTTAGACATTATGCTGGTAAAAATTTTCGAACCCGAAAAATAATCTCCCCTCTTAGCAGAAATTCTTCCCTGCCATTTTTCAAAAATTGGATTATTGGGAAAATCACTTACAAGCATGTTCGCAAATTCTTCAGCTTTGTAAGGATTATTTTCATAAGTGTAATAAAGTGTCATAAGGAAATATCTTGCTTCGTACTTTGCGTATTTTCCTCTAAGAGCCGTGTTGGTAAGCTGCTCAATTCCCTTTTCACGATTTCCATCAGGAAAGAAAATCATTAAAGGTTTAAGTAACGGATATCTGTCTGGAATTACATCGGCATAATAATTATATATTCCAAAACCAAGCTGAACATCCCGATTCTCCGGATCTAATATTGAAGCTTGTTCAACAATCGGAAGAGCTTCGCGGCCATCGTCGGCAGCTTTCAGCCAGCTTTCTCTGTACGCTCTGAGTCGACCTCTAAATCCAATTGCCCCGCCTTTGAAGAAAAGTGCATCAATATTGTTGGGATCTTTTTCCAGAATTTGTTCGCAATTGTAAATTACATCCTCAATCTTTTGAAAGAACAATTCGTCATAAGTTTCTACATCTAGGTCGAGGAGAATTCTCCACCAATCAATCATTGCCAGGAAAAATCTACCCGATGGGTGACCAGGGTAATCAGCCATTAACTTGCGGAATGTAACTTCGGCATCGCTGAAATTAATGCTGTAGATTTGTTTAATCCCCGTAGTGACTAAAGAATCAAAATGTAGCGTTTGAGAAGAGATATTCTTCCCGAACAATAACAGAAATGATATAAACACAAATAATTTTTTCATGTCAAGTTTATAGAAGAATGAAAGTTCTTTGCAAAATTTCTATCCGAACTTGGTTCGAAATCTCTTATTATATTTTTATGTAGGATGCTGAAACAAGTTCAGCATGACAAAATACTGGTACCATGCCGGCTTAATTGTTTTAATATTAATGTACTCAAGATATCAAAATCTTATTGATGAGATATTCTCTTAATTTGTCGATTGAGATTCTAATTTGTTCCATCGAATCTCTATCTCTCACAGTAACTGTTTGATCACTGAGTGTATCGGTATCAACAGTGATGCAATAAGGTGTTCCGGCTTCATCCTGTCTTCTATACCTTCTTCCGACTGCGCCTTTATCATCATAAAAAACTTTTAGATGCTTCCGCAAATCGCTTTCAATATTGCGAGCAATTTCCGGCATCCCATCTTTGTTCACTAAAGGAAAAATCCCAACTTTTATCGGCGCCAATTTGGGATGCAATCTTAGTACAGTTCTCATCTCACCTTTAACTTCTTCTTCATAAAGCGAATCAACAAGAAAAGCCATGAATGATCTGCTTGCACCAGCCGAAGTTTCGATTATATACGGTACAAACTTCTCTTTTGTTTCCTCATCATAATACTTCAGCGATTTTCCGGAAAACTCTTCGTGGCGAGCTAAGTCAAAATCGGTTCTGTTATGAACGCCTTCAATTTCTCCCCAGCCGAATGGAAATTCATATTCAATATCGGTTGCATCTTTTGCATAATGGGCAAGCTTGGTCGGATGATGATCATGATATCTTAATTTCTCCTTCCTCATTCCTAACGATATAAACCAATTCATTCTTTCTTGTTTCCAGTACTCATACCACTTTTTATCATCAATTGGTTTTACAAAGAACTGCATTTCCATTTGTTCGAATTCACGAGTTCTGAATAAGAAATTTTTAGTGTTGATTTCATTTCGAAAAGCTTTGCCGACTTGCGCAATCCCAAAAGGAATTTTTTGGCGAGAGGAACCCTGAACATTAAGAAAGTTAACAAAAATTCCCTGTGCGGTTTCAGGTCTTAGATACACCACTGAACCAGTGTCTTCAACCGGACCAACAAATGTTTTAAACATTAGATTAAACTTACGTGCATCTGTGAATGTGTTTGCATTTCCGCATTGAGGGCAATTTAGTTTGAACAAAAGTGTTTTACCAACATCCACATCTTCTAAAAGCAAGTTAAAAGGATCATCATCTTCGGGATTTTTCAATTTACCTTCAATCTTTTCTAAAATAACTGTGTTATCCTTAAAATCATTTTTAAGATCAGCTATAGCTTTATCTTTTTTCTTTTCATTGATTGAATCACTAAGCACATCTAATCGGAAACGAGCTTTGCATTGCTTGCAATCAACCATTGGATCGGTAAAATTCTCAACATGACCTGAAGCTTCCCAAACACGTGAATGCATAAGAATCGAGGCATCCAATCCTTCCACATCTTCTCTATAAGTCATTGCTTTCCACCATACTTCTTTGATATTGCGGAGCAGCTCAACGCCCAGCGGACCATAATCCCAGCATCCATTCAATCCTCCGTATATTTCACTTGATTGGAAAACAAAGCCGCGCCTTTTTGCGAGCGATACTATTTTTTCAACTTCTCCAAGAGTATTCTTTTTATTTTTGATTGTACTTTCCTCCAAAACCTAATATTATTGAATGAAAATATAACAAAAGCACAGTAATTATTATCAGATTGCTTAAGACGTTTTTTGTTTTTTTACCTCATATCAAACTATATTTGGCGCAATAAATTAAGGGATTTAGAAAATGTTTAAAAAACTCCTGCCAAAAGAAGAAAAATATTTTGAAGATTTTAAAGAAATGATCACTCACATTGGTGAGATGGCAAAATATACCAATGAGATTTTTTCACAAGAGGAAATTGATAGGAGTCTTCTGCTGAAAATCAAACCTTTAGAAGTTCGCTGCGATGAAATAACCTCCAGAGTAGTTAAGAGACTAAACAAAACTTATGTTACTCCTTTCGACCGGGAAGATATTTTTACTTTGATAAAAAAGCTAGATGACATTAGCGATATTCTCCTAGGAATTACAGCGCGATTAGATACCTATAACATCACTAAGAAATTAAAATTTACAGATAGATTAGCTGCAATTGTTTTCGAACAAATTAGCGAATTGGGAATAGCCATTCAAGACCTAAAAGTTAAAAGCATTAACGAATGTAAAGCGGTTAAAGATCTTGAGATGGAGGCGGATAGAATTTATCAGCAAGCTATTAAAGATTTGTTCGATACAGAAAAAGATGCTATAACTCTCATTAAACGAAAAGAGATTTTGGAATTATTAGAAGAAACCTCCGACAAATGCCAGGTTGTAGCGAATGTTGTTCTTTCAATCTTCATTAAAAACGCTTAGCAAATGGAATTCCCTTATTTGATCATTTTCCTTGCACTCGTCTTCGATTTTTATAATGGAATGAACGATGCTGCAAATTCTATTGCCACAATTGTTTCAACACGAGTTTTAACTCCAGGTCAAGCAGTAGCTTGGGCCGCATTTTTTAATTTTTTTGCTGCATTTGTTTTTGGAGTAAGTGTTGCAACTACAATTGGAAAAGGAATTGTTGATGTTTCCATTGTTGATAACTTTGTGATTTTTTCCGGTATTGTTGGTGCAATAATTCTTACAGCTTCAGCAACTCACTATGGTTTACCAATCAGCGTGTCTCATGCAATAATCGGAGGTTACGGAGGAGCTGCGGTGGCTAAAGCAGGATTTAGTGCTTTAATTATTTCAGGTTACACAAAAATTTTAATTTTCGTTTTACTTGCTCCAATTCTTGGGATGGTAATAGCACTAGTTTTCTCAATCATTACTCTTTGGATTGTAAGAAATAAATTTCCATCAAAAGTTGATAAATATTTCAGAAAGCTGCAGTTAATTTCTTCAGCATTATTCAGCTTAAGCCATGGTTCAAACGATGCACAAAAGACAATCGGCATAATCACAATCGTTTTATTCACTAATAATTTAATCGGCAGTACTTTTTATGTACCCTTCTGGGTAATTATTCTAAGTCACTTTGTTATTGCAATGGGAACATTAATAGGAGGATGGAAAGTAATTCGCACACTTGGAATGAGAGTTACAAAGCTAACCCCATTCGGAGGTTTTAGCGCTGAAACTTCTGCCGGTTTAACTGTAATCATGGCAACCGTATTAGGCATTCCGGTGAGCACAACACATACGATAACCGGTGCAATTATTGGAGTTGGTTCCATACATAGATTTTCTGCAGTAAGATGGGGTGTTGCAAAAAATATCCTCTGGGCCTGGGTACTTACAATTCCTCTATCAGCATTTTTTGCGATGGTAACGTACTTAATGACTACTTACTTCACAGGCCAGTAAAAGTAATTTGATCAATCCTACGATTTTCCGATTCAACAGTTTTTAAGCAAACCAGCAACTAATCACTATAAACGGCAGCAGATAAATAACCAACAACTTCTGAATTATCTCCGCTTATATCACCTGAATCGCTTCGATTCAAAAGCATGGATTTTCTCTTATTTAGTAAAGCCGCGGCTTTCATCAAAGCTACAATTGGTCCGCCGCCACAAGCTTCGCATCTTCTGCTGTCCAAATCATTTTGAAGTTTTTCATAATCAAAGTTGGAGATATGCTTTTCAACAATTGAGTCAAGCTGGAAAGCTTTTTGCTTAGAATAAAAATGCGAAAGATCGGAACTTGCGACTATTACCGTTGCTTCGTCTGCAGCTTTGGCAATTTGATTTGCTAATTCATCAACAAAAACTCTTCCTTGATCACCCATCACCATAGGGACAATCTTAAAATCACTTAAGACCATTTGTAAAAAAGGAATCTGCACTTCAACAGCATGTTCCTGCCGATGCCCCTCTATTCCAAAGAAAATGGTTTTGCTGCTTTCAATTATTTTTTGTGCCAATTCCTTATCGACCTCAACAACTCCGAGGGGAGTTTTATATGCATCTCCATTATAAATCGAAACTCCGCTAAAATACTCTCTATGGCTTGGTGAAATAATGATAACCTTCTTACAGTTTTTATTTTTAAGCAAATTAAATCCGTATGCCGCGGTTGTACCCGAATAAACATATCCAGCGTGGGGTGAAACAATTCCAAAAATATTTGGGAAAACCGATTTTGATTCTGCAGCAGAAAGCATGGTTTGAATTTCAGACCGAAGTTTATGGGAATCGGATGGATAAAATAATCCCGCAACAGCAGGCTGCCTAATGTTAGTCATCATTTTCACTCCTTTCTTCTTTAAAGATAATAGCAGTAAACACTTTTAAGTTTAGTTTTTTTCTTTGCCATAAATCGGGAGACAAACCAGCTTTCATACAAATTGAAGTGAGAAACTGCTGAACGGAATAATTGTTTTCTGTTGCAACCTGTGGGAGAAGTAATCCCCTGTGATACCCTTCCTCGACTAATAATCCATGTTCGCCTATTATTATTTTATCGTAATCAGAAATCTTTTTTAACGATGAGAGAACGGATATTTCAATATTGATCAAACCGAATTCATTTTTAGTCAACGGTGGAAATCTTGGATCTTGAATTGCAGCATGCTTAGCGACTTCACAAACTGTTTCAAACAGCGGTTGTTCTGAGGTTATAAATCCGATACAGCCGCGTAGTTCATTTTTAATTTTTAGAGTAACAAATGCTCCGGCATTAAGTTTTAAATTCGGATATACTTTATAATCAACAGCGGGAATTTCAGCATTTCCAAACAGGGTTCTTATGGATTCTCTCGCAGCTAATAGCAGTATTCCTCTTTCTTTTGATGAAAGTTCCATTGCCTATTACGATTTTTTATTTAAACTTATTGGATAATTCTATAAACAACAAGCTTAGTTTTTTCAACTAACAAGAAAAGTAGCTCACCGGAAATAAAAAACGATTCAAAAACCAAGTTTTTTGATTTAGAATTTAATGTTTCGTTCATAACAATTTTATTTTTTACAATATCAAATACCTTGAAGTAACTGCTGAAGGTTCCGTTGGAATTCTCTTCGTTGAAGCTAAACATAAAATAATCGTAAAGTTTTAACCATTTGATGCTACCTAAAATTTTTCTATCAGCCAATGACCTGCTAATAATTTCAACAACGTCGGAATTTGCTTCGTTTGGATTGAATGTTTTCAAAAATAAAAAGCTATTTACAAAATCATTTCGTATTGATTCTTCGCGCAGCTTATTGATCTCATCAAGCTCAGCATTCAAATCTTTGATTATTTCCCCAGTAATACTATCAAGTAGAAAATATTGCCTTCCTTCAAATGTCGGCTGATATGCATAAATTTTGTCATCTTTAACTAACAAGAAAATCAAATCATCATTTTGCCAAATTAATTTTTGGCTTAAAATATCAAAAACATAAATTCCTCTATGGCCTGGCATATCAGGCTTACGAAATTTGTGAAAGAAAATCATGTTCTTGTAAATGTTTTCAATTCCAATCCAGTATTTTTCTTCTAATTGAAAATCCTTGAAATATACTTTTCCATCTTCAGTTTTGAGACAATTAAAATAAACCTGCTTACTCTTCAAATCTCTCTCTTCAATCACTAAATATCCGTATTCAGAGGGAATGAGTCTCCAAATGTTCCTTTTATTTGAGAATGAATAAATTTTTTTTATTGAGGCCATCTAGTGAACTATTTAATCTTTTCAAACCTGGCAGTAAAATGTTTTAGCATCGGTGCTTCATAAGTAATCTTATAACCATTCAATTTATTCCTATTCCGAAATACTTCAAGAATAATTTCAATTACATAATCAATATGACTTTGAGTGTAAACTCTGCGAGGAACTGCGAGACGAACCAATTCCATTGGAGGAGGAATGAGCTTTCCATTTTCATTGTATTTTCCGAACATCACGCTTCCAATTTCAACTGCACGTATTCCGCCTTCAATGTAAAGTTCACAAACAATTGATTGCCCGGGATAATTTTCCGGAGGAATGTTGGGTAAAAATCGTTTTGCATCAATATAAATTGCATGCCCGCCAGGCGGTTCAATAATCGGTACACCTGCAGCAACAAGCTTTTCTCCCAAATATGCCACGCTTCTAATTCTGTATTGAAGATAATGCTCATCTAAAATTTCTTTTAACCCTTGTGCAACAGCTTCGAGGTCTCTGCCGGCTAATCCTCCGTATGTTGGAAATCCTTCGGTAACAATTAGAAGATTACGGCATTGCATTGCAAGATTTTTATCATTCAATGCAAGAAAACCGCCAATGTTAACAAGTGCATCTTTCTTAGCGCTCATTGTTGCACCGTCAGCATAGGAAAACATTTCCTGTGCGATTTCTAAAACCGATTTTTTCGAGTAACCTTTTTCTCTAAGCTTTATGAAGTAAGCATTCTCAGCAAAACGGCATGCATCAATGAATAAGGGAATATTATAATTAACACAAATGTCTTTCACTTCTTTGATGTTCTGCATAGAAACAGGCTGACCGCCGCCGGAATTATTTGTAACAGTTATCATGCACAACGGAATGTTCTCACTTCCTTTTTCTTCGATGAATTTCTTCAGAAGTGCTGTATCCATATTTCCTTTAAAGTCAGCCCGAACTTCGGAATGCTTGCCAACTTCAACAATAAAATCATCGGCTTCTGCACCAGTAAACTCGATGTTTGCTCTTGTTGTGTCGAAGTGAGTGTTATTCGGAAAATACTTTCCTTTTCCACCAACAATTGAGAATAGAATTTTTTCGGCTGCTCTTCCTTGATGAGTCGGTATGATAAATTTCATTCCAGTAATTTTTTTTACAGCGTCTTCAAATCGGTAAAAACTTTTTGAGCCTGCATAAGATTCATCTCCATCCATTATTCCCGCCCATTGTTTAGAACTCATTGCAGAGGTTCCGCTGTCAGTCAACAGATCAATCAGCACATCATCAGCGTGAAGAAGAAAAGGATTATACCCGGCTTTCTTAATCAGCTTGATTCTTTCTTCTTTAGTGGTGAACCTGATTGGTTCAACTGATTTTATTTTGAATGGTTCAATGATTGTTTTCATATCATACCCGAAAATATTTTGCATTATTTGGTTCGAAATTTTTTGAAAATTACTTCCTACAAACATAATAAACCGAAAAGCTCTTTTCTCAAAAGGACAAAATTATTTTATTAAAACTTACTTTTTCGTTGATTCTGCATTTAACAATCTATAATTTTCTTAAAAGCTTATCTCAATTATTTAACAAAAGGAGATGCTATGAAAACAGAAGATACTTCTACCCTCGATCAATTGAGTTCGGAACAAGAGCTCAGCCACACCGATAAAATGATCGGTATTATCACTGCACCAAAAGAAACCTTTGTGAACATTGCAAAGTTCCCGCCTAAAACTAAGGATTGGTTTCTTCCTGTTTTAGTTCTTTGTGTTGTAATTGCTTTAACACAAATTCTGGTGATGACGAATCCCGACATTGCTTATCAGGCAAAGCAAAAGCAATTGGAAGCAATTCAAAAAAACTTTGATGAAGCGGTTGCTAGTGGGCGAATGACACAAGCTCAAGCGGATGAACAAATAGGCAATATCGAAGAAAGAATGGCTTCAGGTGGTGCTATTACGTATGTTTTCCAGACTATCGGAATTTTCATTTTTGTCTTTGTTTTTTTCTTTATTCTTTGCGGCATTTACTTCCTGCTTTCAAAATTTGCCTTAAAAGGAAACGGAGTTTATGCATCGGCTTTAGTTGCCGATGGATTAGTTTCCTACATAGCCATGATTCAAATAATTCTTGCTGCAATACTCGCTTTCGCTTTCGGTAGATTGATGAGCGACGTGAGTGTTGCTTCTTTAACCGGAACTGATAAATCTACTATTATTGGCTGGCTGCTTGCGAAGATTGATCCGTTTTCGATTTGGGCTTACTCCGTTTTGGGCATCGGGTTGGCAAAAATGTTTAAGTCACAGTCAATGGGAAAATATATTATAATGGTTTTTGGGCTATGGTTAGTCGGTGGTTTATTAGTTTGGTTTATTGCTAAAGCCGTACCGTTCCTAAGCTTTTTAAATATGTAGGCATTCAGGTGAGATTCGCCCTGTAGGTGAATCTCACTTTTAAATTATATCTTACAAATTATTCAACATGAAAAATATCCTTGAAATAAAATCAGTTCTCGGGCTTCATAAACAAGAGCTAATTAGTAAGTATGGACTTAAATTTATCGCCATCTTCGGATCTTATACACGTGGGGAACAAATAAAAGATAGCGACATTGACATACTTGTTGATTTTGATAAACCGATTGGAATTGAATTCATAGATTTAGCAAATGAACTCGAAGAAATACTTAATCATAAAGTTGATTTGGTTTCTAAGAATGGTGTTCAACCAAAATATTTAAGGGTTATTGAGCAAGAATTAAGTTATGTCTAGCCGTGATCCCACATTGTTAATTGGTGACATTATTGAATCTGCAGAGAAAATGAAAGCATATACTGCACACTTATCATTTGACGAGTTCCTTAGAGATTCTAAAACCAGAGATGCAGTTATAAGAAATTTTGAAATTATTGGAGAAGCTGCCCGAAGACTTCTAAAAGATTTTAAAAAATCTTACTTATCGGTTAATTGGTCAAGAATTATCGGCTTCAGAAATCGTATTGTGCATGATTACTTCGGCATTGATTATAAAATTGTATGGAGGATTATAAAAAATAATCTGGATCAGTTGATTAAGGATTTGAGCTCAATACTCTAGTTATTTTAACCATCAACAAGACAGTCGCTGATGAAGCCAATGTTAAAAGTGAGCCTCACTTGGTTAACCTTTGAAGTGAGCCTCACCTGATAACCGACTCACACCACACTTTGCGGATCAACATCGTATATCAAACGAATGTTACGGTAACGGGATTTGCGATTAAACTCTGCAAAAGCACCAAACAATGCTTTTTGTAAAACTTTTCCTCCTGGATCGGAATCTTTACTGCTTTTAATAAGAAGATGATAACGATAACTACCCTTTAACTTTGATATTATTGCTGGCGAGGGTGGAGCTATCTTTAAATATTTTTTATATACAAGCAACTCTTTATAATAATCTACGATCGCACCTTTAGCTTTATTGTCATCTTCATCTTTAGTTTCAATTAAACAAATTCTCGTAAATGGAGGGTAACTCATCTTTTCACGATCGATAATTTCCTTTTGATAAAAACCCTCATAATCATTTAATAAAACTTTTTGAAGAGCAAAACGTTTTTCATTTTGTGTTTGAATAATCACCTCGCCTTCAATCTGGCTTCGGCCTGACCTTCCTGCAACCTGGGTAAGCATTTGAAATGTTCTTTCATCTGCACGAAAATCAGGAATCCAAAGACTTGTCTCCGCTGAAATTACTCCAACCAATGTGACTCTTGAAAAATCCAATCCCTTAGAAACCATCTGTGTTCCGACGAGAATATCAATTTCACCTCTACTGAATTCCATAAGCATTTTACTTAAAGAAGATTTACGAGAAACAGTATCAGAATCAACACGCCTTACCTTAGCATTCGGGAAGTAAAATAAAATTTCATCTTCAACTCTCTCAGTTCCCGTTCCAAAATATTTAACTGAATGTGAACCGCAGTTAGAACAGGATTTCGGAACATCCTTTGTAAATCCGCAATAATGACATTGCAATAAGTTTTGATTTATATGATACACCATCGGTACCGAACAGTTCGTGCATATTTCTATTTCGCCGCAATCATCACAAAATATTTGAGTGGAAAATCCCCTTCTGTTTTGAAGAATTATTACTCCTTCTCTTTTGTTTAGCCGATCTTCAATTTTATCAAGAAGAGTCTTTGTAAAAACATTTTCCATCCTTTTCTTCTTTCGTTCAACTATAACATTTACTAGACTTATAATCGGAAGCTTAGCATTATCAACTCTCTCAGACAAATTGAGCAATTTATATTTACCACTAACTGCATTGTACATGCTCTCCATTGATGGCGTAGCTGATCCTAGCAATACGGGACAAGTATTTATCTTTCCAAGAACAATTGCCGCATCTCTAGCGTTATATCTCGGGATTGAATCGCTTTGCTTATAGCTTGCATCGTGTTCTTCATCAACAACTATCAAACCAATTTTACTTAATGGCGCAAACAAGGCTGATCTGGCTCCTACAACAACTTTAGATTTTTTATTTAGAATTCTCCGCCAGGAATCATACCTTTCACCGATTGACATTCGGCTGTGGATAACTGTAATTGTATCACCGAAATTATTGTACAGCCTGAATGTTATTTGAGGAGTCAAGGATATTTCCGGAACAAGAATTAGTGCAGTTTTATTTGAAGCTAGGGCTAACTTTATCAGTTCAATATAAACCTGAGTTTTGCCGCTGCCAGTAACACCGTGAAGAAGAAATGTTTGAAATACTCCATTTACAATTGAAGGAGTAACTTCAGCAATAATTGATTTTTGCTTTTCAGTTAGTTCAAAATCTTGAAGCTGTTCCTTATACTCTTCGACATATTTTCTTTCAACTTCCTTTTCAAAAATCTCTATAAGTCCTTTTTTTGCTAAAGAATCAACTGATGATTTAGTTGTATCAGTTTTTTTTAGAAGTTGTGCTAGTGATTCTGTTTTATTTTTTTTTGAAATCAATTCAAGTAGAAGCGCAACTTGTTTGGGGGAACGGTTTTCTATTTCCGGTATATGATCATAAATATCTGAAATAGTTTTGGAAAGCTTAACAAAATTTGCAGTTTTGATTTTTACTTTTGCATCAGAAAGTAAAGTTAAAACATTTAGCGCACCTGCTTTCTCCAATCCTTGCAAAGCTGAATAGATGTTTTTCTTCTTAATTAATTTTTGCAGCGAGCTTATTGTGATTTCATCTTTTTCAGCAAGGACTTTTAATATTTTTCCCTTAGGCGAAGCTTTATTTTTTTCTTTCGCATAAAGCTCCGAGCATACACTTACATCGGAAATAATTTTTCGCTTACTTTCAATCTCCAAGCCGTATGGAACAGCTAGCTTTAATGCTTCACCTAGTGAACATAAATAATAATCGGCTAACCATTCATAAAACTTAAGATCGTCTTTGTTGAAAAGAGGAGCTTCATCGAGAATATCTGAGAGCGGTTTTATTTTTTCTGTTACTTCACTTTTATCTGAGAAGCTAATTACGAAACCGGTTAAAGTACGCTTGCCAAAAGGTGCAATTACCCGAACTCCGATTTGCAGCATTGATGATAGTTCATCGGGAACTAAGTATGTGAATGCATTCCGGAAAGGTAATGGAAATACAACTTGTGCAAACATTATTCTTGTTTTTTATAATAGGAACTTAATTTTCTATAAGCATCAGTTTCGGCCGAGAACATTGAGAACCTTAACACTTTTTGTTTATCATCCCATAAAATTCTTTTATACGTTTTTGATTTTATTATCTCACCATTCGTTGATACTATACTGTCCGCAAGTTCCATCGTTAAAAAATAAAATCCATCTTCATATACTATATTTTCGATACCGGCAATGTAGCTGAAATCAAATTTCACTTCTGCATCAAGATTATCGCCACTCAAAATTAATTTTCTGCTCGTAATAAAACGCCCTTCATTTTTCATCTCTCCAATGAACTCATCGCCCTTAAGCATCAGAGAGAATAAAGCAGAGGTATCTTGTCGAAATGCTTCGCTGTCAGTTGCATCCGATCTTATGTCAGTAATGCAAAGAGTTGCCGTTCCGCTTTTGTCTTCATTAAGAATCAGCTCGTAAGAAATTTTATTGAAGACAAGGCAGCCGGGGGTAGAGATCAAGATTAAGATAAGGATTAAGAAAGATGATTTGGAAATTCTGCTCATTTATTATCCTTTATATTACTGCATTTTCTAAAAGAGTTAAGGTTTGATTTATTGTGTCAAGTTCCGCTTTGATTCCTATCGGTAGTGTAAACTTATTTTTAATGTGTCCGAAAGACATTCCATAAATAACAGGAATGTTTAGGTTCGACAATCTATCAAATAATACTTCCATCAGCGAAAATGACGTACTGAAAGATGGATCTTTTTCTTTTGGCTCACAATCCTTAAAAACTCCCACTACAATTCCGGCAGCTTTATCAAACTTACCAGATTGAATGAGCTGCGTAAGCATTCTATCGATTCTATAGGGTTCCTCTCCTATTTCTTCCAGAAATATGATTTTGCCTTCTCCATTAAAATCATATTTGGTTCCGATAAGTGAATTCAATACTGATAAATTTCCACCGACCAATTCACCAACAGCTTTTCCGCTCACGATGGTTTTAATTCCATTATTATCTTTTTCATCTTCGCCTTTAGCACTAATCAAAACCAAATCTTTCTCGGGATGAACAAGCACTTCATTAAAATAAGTCACACTAAAATCATTGAAGGAAGAAATTCCGACTGGACCGTGAAAAGTAACTAACCCTGTTTCAGCATAAATTCCATTCAGCATGGCTGTAACATCGCTGTAACCTATAAAAACTTTAGGATTATTTTTTATGAGATTGTAATCAAGCATTGGTAAAATCCTTGCACAACCATAACCGCCGCGCGCGCAAATGATCCCTTGAACATTTTTGTCAGCAAACATCGAGTTCACTTCCTCAGCTCTCGATTCATCTGTTCCTGCAAGATAACCGGTCTTTGAAAGGATTCTATCATTGTAAAAAACTTTATAGCCAAGCTTCTCTAAATTTTCTTTTGAGTATTTTAATTCATCCTCAGATATATAACTTCCCGGAGCGATTAATCCGAGGGTATCGCCAGGTTTCAATCGCGGCGGCTTAATTTTATTTTGCGGAAGAACTGCTGGATAGACATTAGGAATTGCAGAAAACACTGCCGCAGTTGAAACAGATTTTATGAAACTTCTTCTTTGCATTGTGTTATTTTTTTTCTGCCATTTTTAAACTTATAAGTTAAGAATAAGGTGATAAGGTTTTTTATTACGCTAAAGTCTGGTTACTAAGGTTAACAACAATTAGAACATTTTCCAGTTTTCTTTAAAATTTTCCTTTCTTAAAGAGATTATCTTTGCGTTAAAATAAAAATCCTTTAATAACTAACCTTAGTAACAGTCTGATCCCCGACAGATAAACCTGATCACCTTATCAAAAAGAAGCATTTCTATTTTATTAACTGTAAGCTTATGAATTAATTATTTTCTCATCAAACAAAAGATGGTCGTAAGTTTCTCTGCTGCGGATAACATAAAACTTATCATTAGCAACAAGCACCTCCGGTGGTTTTCGTCTTGCATTATAATTTGATGCCATAACCATTCCATAAGCACCGGCAGACATGACAGCAATATATTCGCCTCTTTTTGATTCCTGGATTTTCCGTTTTCGACCAAGGAAATCACCCGTCTCACAAACGGGTCCCACTATATCTGAAATTATTTCTGCCCGATCAGAATGAACCTCAACGGGTTGAATATGATGATGCGCCCCGTAAATGCTTGGGCGAATAATATCATTCATTGCTGCATCAGCTATGATAAAATTTTTCTCACCATTCTTTTTTGTATAAAGAATTTGAGCGACCAAAATTCCCCCGTTTGCAGTTAAAAATCTTCCTGGTTCAAAGAAAATATGACAATCTAATTTCTTTAAGATCGGAGAAATCGCTTTAGCATAATCTTGAATTGAAAATGTTTCTTCGTAGCCATACTTTACACCAATTCCGCCGCCAACGTCAAAATGCTTTAGATGCACACCGCTATCTTTCAATTCAAAATAAATTTGAGAAAGCTTCTCAACTGCTTCTGTAAAGGGCTGAATGCTTGTAATCTGCGAACCGATGTGCATATCAATTCCCGTGAATAAAATATTCTTAAATCGGTTTTTATCCTTGAACAAACCAAGTGCAGACTTAGTATCAATGCCGAACTTATTTTCCGATAATCCAGTCGAAATGTATGGGTGAGTTTGAGCATCAACATCGGGATTAACTCGAATTGCAACCCGTGCGACTTTTTTCATCTCACCGGCAATTGTGTTTATCAATTCCAATTCTTCTTCAGATTCAGCTTTGATCATCAGCAAATCTTTTTGCAAACCTAAACGGATTTCATTAAGAGTTTTTCCAACTCCAGTTAAAATAAGTTTGCGGGGATCAGCACCGGCAAGCAATGCTCTCTTCAATTCGCCTTCCGAGTTAACATCAACACCGCTGCCAAGATCAACAAATGTTTTTATTACATTTATATTGAAGTTGCTTTTGGCAGCAAAGAAAATTGTATGAGGAATTTCTTCAAATGCTTCAGTAAATTCTTTGTAGCGATCTATAAAAAAGTTTTTGCTGTATATGTAGGCCGGGGTTCCAACTTCCTGAATTATTTTTTTTACAGAAACGTTCTCACAGAAAAGTTCATCACTTTTATAGGTGAAATATGATGAGTCGAATAGGTTCATATCAAGTAGAATTTATTTTTTGAATTTGTTAGTTCGAAGATAAAGAAAATTTGTGTTTCCTTCTAAATCTTGAACAATGCATAGTATTCTCTACAAAAAAAATTCACTGTCATTTAATCATTCTCCGAGGAGTCATTCGGATATCCAATCAATCTAATCCGTTTGAAATACCTCTCCTTTTCGGTAAATTTGTCAAAATTTTTTAAGAAATAATGACAACACGATACCCTTTTTCTGAAATTGAAACCAAGTGGCAGCAGTATTGGGAAGATAACAAAGTTTACCAAACTGATCTTTCTTTATCAGAGAACAAACTCTATCACCTAAACATGTTCATATATCCTTCCGGAGCTAAACTGCATACCGGGCATTGGTATCATTACGGTCCTTCCGATTCATGGGCAAGATATCAAAAGCTGAAAGGTAAAAATGTTTTTGAACCAATGGGTTACGATGCATTTGGTTTGCCGGCAGAAAATTATGCGATCAAAACTGGAATTCATCCATACGACAGCACAATTGCAAACATAAATGAAATTCGCAAACAGCTTAAGAGAATGGGATGCATGTATGATTGGGATGCTGAGCTGATGACATGCGAACCGAAATATTACAAATGGAACCAATGGCTGTTCCTTCAGCTTTATAAAAAAGGATTGGCATACAGAAAAAACGCACCGGTTAATTGGTGTCCAAATGATCATACTGTCCTTGCAAACGAGCAGGTTCTTTCTGATGGAACATGCGAAAGATGTGGAACTTCTGTTATTCAGAAAAATCTTACTCAATGGTTTTTTAAGATTACAGAATATGCTGAGCAACTTCTCGAAGGTCTTGATAAAATAACCTGGCCTGAAAAAACTAAGCTTATGCAAAGAAATTGGATTGGTAAGAGTGTCGGTGCAGAAGTAAATTTTCAGATCAATGGGCACAACGAATCAATAAAAATTTATACTACAAGACCGGATACTCTATTCGGTGCAACTTACATGGTTTTATCTCCTGAGCACCCTCTCCTTGATAAACTAACCATTCAAAAATTTAAGGATGAAGTTCAAGAATATCGCAACTCTATTAAATCATTAACAGAAATTGAGCGGACATCCACTGTAAAAGAAAAGACTGGGGTTAATACCGGTGCATTTGCGATAAATCCAGTTAACCATAAAAAAATTCCTATCTGGATCGCCGACTATGTTTTAATGACCTATGGAACAGGTGCAATTATGGCTGTTCCAGGGCAAGATGAACGTGATTGGGAGTTTGCCGAAAAATTCAATCTTCCAATTATTAGAACTGTACAGCCGCCATCAGATTTTGAGGGTAAAGCTTACTTAGAAGATGGTCCAGCTATAAACAGTGAATTCTTAAATGGACTTTATGTCGAGGAAGCTAAAGAAAAAATTATTAAGTGGCTGGAAAAAAAAGCAATTGGTAAAAGTAAAGTCAATTACCATTTGCGTGATTGGTTGATTTCACGACAAAGATATTGGGGAACTCCTATTCCAATCATTTATTGTGAAAAGTGCGGTGAAATTCTTGTTGATGAAAAAGATCTTCCGGTTGAACTTCCTTATGATGTTCATTTCAAACCAGGCGGTGAGTCTCCATTGATTAATCATGCGAAATTCATGAATGTGAAATGCCCCAAATGCGGTATGGATGCCAAAAGAGACCCCGATACAATGGATACCTTTGTTGATTCAGCGTGGTATTATTTTCGTTTTCTAAATCCTCACATTGATTCTGATCCTTTCGATAAAAAGCTTGCAGAGAAGTGGATTCCGGTGGATATGTATGTCGGTGGGGCAGAACATGCAACAATGCACTTGCTTTATGCAAGATTCATTCACAAGTTTTTGCGTGATATCGGTTATACAAATTCGGATGAACCGTTCTCGCATCTTGTTCATCAAGGCACAATTACAAATCAAGGTGCTAAGATGTCAAAATCAAAAGGTAATGTTGTAAACCCCGATCAGTTTATTGAAAAATACGGCTCGGATGTTTTTAGAATGTACTTGATGTTTATGGGTCCTTACGAACTCGGCGGCGATTGGAGCGATAAAGGAATTGTCGGTACCGATCGATTTGTTCAACGAACTTATGAGTTGTTCAACAAGTTTCCCGATTTACTGAATCAAGTTACACCGAAAGATGTTTACGAGTTAAATCAACTAAATGAAAATGAAAAACTCATTTATAAAAAAGTAAATCAAACAATCAAAAAGTATGATGAGGAGATAAATCATTTCCGTTTTAACACTGCAATTGCAGCCATGATGGAACTGCTCAATGAAATGAAGAAATTAGAATTATGCTCTAAGGAAATTCAATGCTACTCGTTAAAAAGATTTGCTATTTTATTGGCTCCTATTGCTCCACATCTTTCAGAGGAATGCTTTAGCATCCTTAGATCAAAAGAATCAATATTTCAAAAACCATTTTGGTTTGAACCCGATCCGATAGCACTCGTTGAAGATTTGGTAAGCATCGCTGTTCAAGTTAACGGAAAACTGAGAGGTACAGTTGAAGTACCGATAAACAGCAGCCAGAATGATGTTAAAGACTTATTGCTGAATGATGAAAAGATAAAAAAGCATCTTGATGAAAAAGAAATTGTCAAGGAAATTTACGTTCCAAATAAAATTTATAATATTGTAGTGAAGTAAAATCACTAGCACCACATAGTGACAGGCACAGATGACTCAGTGTAAATCAGTCAAATCAGTGTCATCAGCGTGCTATTGATTTGTTTTTAAATTTAATAAATAGTACAACATGTTAGACATAAAATTCATCCGGGAAAATCCCGAGCTCGTTAAAAAGGGAATCGAATCAAAGAACGAAAACAGTAGAGTCGATGAAGTTCTTCAGCTCGATAAACAACGTAGAGAAATTCTTGTTGTAAGTGAAGAGCTAAAAGCAAAACGTAATCAAGTTTCACAGGATGTTGGCAAACTAAAAAAAGCGGGACAAGACACATCCGCCATTGTTGCAGAAATGAAAGAAGTATCTGATAAGATAACAGAGTATGACAAAAAGCTTAACACTGTTGAATCAGAGTTAAACGAATTACTAATGTACATTCCAAACATCCCTCACAGCTCTGTACCAATTGGCAGATCAACGGAAGACAATGTTGAAGTGAGAAGATGGCTGCCGGAAGAATTTAGCTTTGAACAAAATGAAAAAGTTTACGATCACATTGAACTGGGAAAAAAATTAAGAATTTTGGATTTTAAGCGTGGAGCAAAAATTTCGGGATCCGGATTTCCAGTTTACCTTGGTAAAGGTGCTACTCTTGAAAGAGCACTAATAAATTTTATGCTGGATTATCATCTTCATAATCATGGTTATTCTGAGGTCTTTCCTCCATTTCTAGTTAATCGTGATTCGATGAAAGGAACTGGTCAGCTTCCCAAAATGGAGGAAGATCTGTACTTCATTGATAAGGATGGATTGTTTCCAATTCCAACAGCAGAAGTTCCAATAACCAATCTTTACAGAAATGAAATTCTGAACGAAAATGATCTTCCGATTAAGCTTGTTGGTTACTCCGCATGTTTCAGAAGAGAAGCCGGTTCTTATGGAAAAGAATCGAAAGGTTTTTTGCGCGTTCATCAATTTAACAAAGTGGAAATGGTGAAGTTTGTTAAGCCGGAAAATTCGCTTAATGAATTAGAAAATTTAGTCAATGATGCTGAAGACATTCTCAAAGCTCTTCAAATCCCTTATAGAATATTAATGTTATGTTCAGGCGATCTAAGTTTTGCAGCAGCAAAATGCTACGACATAGAAACTTGGTCACCCGCGGAGAAACGTTGGCTCGAAGCGTCATCATGCAGCACTTTTGGAGATTTCCAGGCAAGACGAGCAAACATCAGATACAGAAACGAATCAACTAAGAAACTGGAATTCGTTCACACGCTTAACGGATCAGGTTTGGCTACAAGCAGATTAATGGTTTCGTTGCTGGAAAATTATCAAACTCCCGAAGGAAAAATTATTGTTCCTAAGGTACTTCAAAAGTACACCGGATTTAATATTATTGAATGATAATTTCTTTCCGAGCCAATTCATGATTTTTTTACTGTAGGAATTCGTCTGGAACGTTTTTCTAATTAATTTACATTAAAGACAATGGACTGAAGTCCAAATATTTGTGGTTTACTTTAATAACCCCAGCCTTAAGGCTGGGGTTTCAAAATCATCCATATAGTTGAGCTTTAGCCCACAGAGCGGTAATGTTCAAATTTTCATATAACGTGAATCATTTACATTTCGAATGAGAAATTTACGAACTCTAAAAAAATATTTTACACGATATAAAAGCCAGCTCGGCTGGGGTTTGCTTTTTATCATTCTGTCCAACATTGGAATGGTTTATATCCCTCTTTTATTAAAAGATGCTATAAACATTCTCCAAGAAAAGATTACAACTGAGAGCATACTCTTCTACGCAATTATAATTGTAGTGACATCTCTTATTTCAGGAATATTTAGATTTTTTATTCGACAGACAATAATTGTTGTATCAAGAGAAATAGAATACGACCTTCGCTTTGACTTCTGGCAAAAGATTCAAAAATTACCTTTGAGATACTTTCAGAATAATTCTACCGGTAACATTATGGCTCATGCTACAAATGATATAAATGCGGTGAGAATGTTTCTTGGTCCTGCTGTAATGTATTCAATAGATACAGGCATAAGATTGATTATGGTTATCGCAATTATGATATCATTGAATTTTAGTCTGACCATCTATTCACTAATCCCTCTTCCATTACTTTCAGTACTTGTTTATAAAGTCGGAAAGATCATTCATGAAAAATATACTCTCATTCAGGAGAAGTTTTCGGATTTAACAACCAAAGCACAAGAAAATTTTTCGGGGATACGGATTATCAAATCTTATGTACGTGAAGAAAGCGAAATAAGTGAGTTTAAGAATCTAAGTAACGAGTATCTGCAGAGAAATATGAACATGATAAAATACCAGGCGATCATTCATCCGATATTATTTTTGATAACCGGTCTGTCAGTCATAATTGTTATTGGGCTTGGCGGCTACAAGGTCATCTCTAAAGAACTAACAATTGGTGAGATTACAGCATTCATTGCTTATCTGAATATTTTGATTTGGCCGATGATCGCTTTCGGCTGGGTTTTAAATATTATCCAACAGGCAGAAGCAAGTATGAAAAGGTTGAACAAAATTTTCTCGGAACCGAATGAGATTGAAAATTCAGAGCAAACGATTACTTCTCTAAATGAAATCAACGGTGAGATCGAGTTTAAAAATGTTTCCTTTAAGTATGGTGAACACCTTCCATTGGTTCTGGATAATGTGAGCTTAAAAATTCCAAAAGGTTCAACGCTTGCAATAATGGGATTTACAGGTTCAGGAAAAACATCATTTGTAAATTTAATCCCGCGGCTTTATGATGCTATTGACGGAGGTGTTCTCATTGATGGAATTGATGTTAGAAAAATTCCTCTTGATGTACTGAGAACTAATATAGGATTAGTACCCCAAGAATCTTTCCTATTTTCTGATACTGTCGTAAATAATATTTCTTATGGATTACGAGAAACCCACAAAGAAAAAGTTATTGCAGTTTCGAAGGTTGCTGCTTTTGAAAAAGATGTGAGTTCCTTTCCAATTGGATACGATACAATCGTTGGTGAAAGAGGAATTACATTTTCGGGCGGACAAAAGCAGCGGACAAGTATTGCAAGAGCTTTGGCTATCAATCCCAAAATTTTAATTCTTGATGATTCTTTCTCGGCTGTTGACACGCATACAGAGGAAGAAATTCTAACAAACCTGAAAAGTTTTATGCAGAGTAGAACAAGCATTCTCATCAGTCATAGAATTTCCACAGTGAAGGATTCGGATAAGATTATTGTATTGCATAAAGGTAAAATTGCCGAACAAGGAACACATGAAGAATTGGTTGCGTTAGATGGCATTTATGCAGATTTGCATTTCAAACAATTGCTCGAAAAAGAATTGGAAGAATTGAATTGAGAATGATTTTTGACAAGATTAAAAATATTTTAACAGGCCGCTCCTATTGGAGCTTCATTTCGCTGGGTGTGAAATATTTCTACAAACAGTACGCTCCTCTGGAGCTTACTCAATAGTATATGTTTACGAATTTAGAGGCTGACCAAAAAGTAATTATTCAATTAAAAAATCAGGGAAAATCATTTAAAATCAGCGTCATCAGTGCCTGCCACCATGTGGTTCCATTTACTAACAAATATTACTTTTTGGTCACCCTCAATACTTTTAAGGACACTGAGCAACTAAGAAATCGAATCCCATCGGGATTCAATATCATACTATTTACGCAAGCTAAATTGAAAATAATTTTATAGACTATGAGCCAGGATTACAAAAGCGAAGATGAAATATTAGGTAAAGCTTACGACGCACGTTTGATGAAACGCTTGTTAAAGTATGTTAAACCTTATAAAAAATATGTTTTGTTTGCAATACTTTTGAATATGGTTGTTGCTGTTCTTGGACCAATACGACCCTATCTAACAAAAATTGCCGTTGATGATCACATCACTAATTCCAATTACAATGGATTGCTGGCAATTAGTTTACTGCTTTTGGGGTCGCTCGCTCTTCAAGCTGTTATTCAATATTTTCTTACTTATTACACTCAGTATCTCGGACAAAAAACAATTTTTGATCTTCGGATGCAAATTTTCCGGCATGTCCAAAACCTAGCACTAAAATTCTTTGATAAAACTCCTATCGGAAGATTAGTTACAAGAACAACAAATGATGTCGAATCACTTAATGAATTATTTTCGTCCGGCATTGTGATGGTTTTCAGCGATGTCTTTATAATCATCTGGATACTCGTATTCATGTTTTTTATGGACATACCGCTTACTCTTGTAACTCTTTCGGTTTTACCAGTTTTAATTTACGGTACATTTTTATTTAGAAAGAAAGTTCGTGATTCATATAGAGATGTTCGGTTTCATTTAGCGCGGTTAAACTCATACATGCAAGAGCATATTACGGGAATGAACATTGTCCAAATTTTTAGCAAACAAAAAGATGAGCTCAATCGATTCTCAAAGATTAATAATGACTACAGAGATGCAAACATTAAATCTATACTTTACTATGCTGTGTTTTATCCTACTGTGGAATTTCTCAGTTCAATTGCAATCGGTTTGATTATTTGGTACGGCGGCGGAGAAATCATGCAGAAGACTTTAACGATTGGAGTTTTGTTTGCATTTATTCAGTACACAGAAATGTTTTTCCGACCGATAAGAGATTTATCTGAAAAATATAACATTATGCAGACTGCAATGGCTTCTTCAGAAAGAATATTTAAGCTGCTAGATAATGAAACGTTCATTGCTAATCCTGCTAATCCTAAGAACCTTACCGAAGTGAAAGGCGAAATTGAATTCAAGAATGTTTGGTTTGCTTACAATGAAAACAATTACATTTTAAAAGATGTTTCATTCAAAATAAATCCGGGTGAAACAGTTGCAATTGTTGGTGCAACCGGTGCAGGAAAAACCAGCATAATAAATATTCTTTCCAGGTTTTATGATATTAATAAAGGTTCCATTTTAATTGATGGAATAGACATTAGAGAAGTTGATAAACGTGAATTAAGAAAACATATCTCGATGGTATTGCAGGATGTTTTTCTATTTTCCGGAACTATTGAATCAAACATCAGCATGTCCAATGATTCTATTCCACTTGAAAAAATTATGGAAGCCGCAATAACTGTAGGCGCAGATAAATTTATAGATTCACTTCCTAAAAAGTACAATGAAATTGTAAAAGAACGAGGCGCAACTTTAAGTGTGGGACAAAAGCAGCTCGTATCATTTGCACGCGCACTGGCTTACAATCCTCAAATATTAATTTTAGATGAAGCGACTTCAAGCGTGGATACAGAGACAGAAATTCTAATTCAAGAAGCAATTCACAAGCTTTTAGTAGGAAGAACAGCCATCGTAATTGCTCACAGGCTTTCTACAATTCAAAATGCAGATAACATAATAGTTCTGCACAAAGGTGAAATACGAGAAACCGGAACTCATCAAGAGCTACTTGCAAAACGAGGAATTTATTATAAACTTTATCAGCTTCAATTTAAGGATCAGGAAATTTCTAAAGCGGTCTAAAATTTCTATAAGGTATTTTTTTGTGACATTGATTTGGGATATGAAGTGTCTTTGTAAAGCGTTCAAAGATTACTTACTATCTCGTCCCATACGGGACTTGAAATTGTTTTCATTTTATTTTTTTTACAAATATTTAGTCCTTAAAAGGACTAGTTAATAGACCATTGTAGTATAAATAAATCATGTCCCGTGAGGGATAAAATATTTTTAGAAAGCCTAATCAAGCTGATTAAAGAGTCCCATCGGGACGAAATATTATATCCTGTTTGAACCAGATATGAAATAAAAAATAAAAGGGAGAAACATCATGTCCATATTAAAATTCATGACCCTTGGACGCCACATTATCGAGGGTGAAGAAATGCACCCCGAAGCAACAGGCGAACTTTCAAAATTATTAGCCGATTTATCTTTAGCTGCTAAAGTAATTTCATTGGAGGTTAATAAAGCCGGACTCGCTGATATTCTCGGTTTTACTGGCGACAGCAATGTGCACGGTGAGCAAGTTAAAAAGTTAGACGTTTACGCTCACGACATGCTTATCAGAGCAATGGATCATGGCGGACATTTATGCGTAATGGCCTCCGAAGAAGAAGAAAATATAATTCATATTCCAAACAGATTTAAGATTGGAAAATATGTTTTGCTTTTTGATCCTCTTGATGGTTCTTCAAACATCGATGCCAACATCAGTATCGGAACAATTTTTTCTATTTATAAAAGAATTACACCTGAGGGCAAACCTGGTACTTTGGAAGATTGTCTTCAGCAAGGAACACAACAGGTTGCTGCAGGTTATGTTGTTTACGGATCAAGCACAATTTTAGTTTATACAGCAGGTCACGGAGTTCACGGTTTCACTCTTGACCCTGCTTTTGGAGAATTTCTTCTGTCGCACGAGTACATTCAGATTCCGAAGAAATCAAAGATCTACAGCATTAACGAAGGCAACTATAAATATTGGCATCCCGGATTGAAGAAATACATTAAGTATTTGCAAGAGGAAGATAAAGCCAGCGAAAGGCCTTATTCATCGAGGTACATTGGCTCTATGGTTGCGGATAATCATCGCAACCTTTTGTACGGCGGAATATTCATGTATCCTGCTGATTCAAGAAATCCTAAAGGAAAACTTCGCTTGATGTATGAATGCGATCCATTCGCTTTTATTATTGAAGCTGCAGGCGGAAGAGCAACAGACGGAAAGAAACGAATACTTGAAATTCAACCTCAATCGCTTCACGAACGAACACCAGTTTTTATGGGAAGTGAAGAAGACGTGAAAATGGTTGAGGATTTTATGGCGAAAGAAGAAGCTGCAGAAACAAAATAAAACCGTAGGGACACAATGCATTGTGTCTTAATTGAAATTAACAGTTCTTGTTTTTGAATATCTCCTCTGTTTTCAATAATTGATGTCCCTCAAAAACAGTAAGAACATTTATTGTATTTTTCTTAACCAAATAAACAGTTCGATAATTCTTGTGTAATAATTCTCGAATGTTCTCAATGGACAATTCAGGAACCACCCTTCCTTCTTTGGGATTATTAACCAGCGTTTCAGACAAATCAATTAATCTATCTACAAATTCAATCGCGATGCTAGGATTATCTCGCGATATATAATCTTGAATTTCTTGTAAACGCAGCAATGCTTCTTTTGTCCAGAATACTTTCATTTGATTTTAGATACTCTAGATTTCAGCAATTCACTTCTTAATTGAGATGTTGATAATATTTCTCCCTTGTCGGAATCGGACAATCCCCTTGATATTGAATCAATAAAAATTTTCGTTTGCCGCATCTCATCAAACTCAGAAGGAGAAATCAATACCCCGGCTGGTTTACCATTTTGAGTTATGATCAGTGAGTTTCTTTTATGCTGAATTTCATTTAGATATTTAGCCAAATTAGATTTGAACTGACCAACCGGAATTATGTCATTTGAAATTGATATGTTTTTCATTGTTATGTCCTTTATTTGTCATAATTACTGACTAAATATAGACCTATATTTAGACATTAACAAGAGGTTTTTTAATTAACTTTGGTTCGTAGAGCTACAAAGACAAGAAGTCCAACCTCAGTCTCTTCACGAAAGAACTCCCGTTTTCATGGGCAGTGAAGAAGATGTTAAAATGGTTGAGGAGTTTATGGCTAAAGAAGAGCTGCAGAAATAAAATAAAATATCATTGTTTACCTCAATTCGGCAAAACTGTCGACTTGAATTGCAGGTTTGCCGACACCTCTATAAAACTGACTTAGTCGATCCTGAAAAAGTAGCAAAAGCTTCAGAAACAGAAAAGAAATAAAATAAAATAAAATAATGGAAAAGAGTTGTCAGAAACTGCAAGAAATTAATAAATTGCAGTTAAAGTCTTGCAGAATATATCACGAGAAAAAGGACAACTTTAATGATAAGCTCCTCACCAAAACAAGAGCAACAAAGCTTTCTGTATCAAGGGCTAAAAGAAATGCTCAACCCGAAAGACCCCTTGTATCAGCTAACAGAAAAGATACGCTGGGAAGATATAGAGAAAGCATTTACAAAATATTACGTTGATTTCGGAAGACCGGCAAAACCGATCCGTTTGATGGTATCACTACTGCTGTTAAAACAGATGTACAACTTGGGAGATGAAACAGTAATAGAACAATGGGTACAAAATCCATATTGGCAATACTTCAGCGGAGAAAAAGAATTCAGATGGAAATTTCCATTAGAGCCAAGCGACTTTGTGCACTTTAGAAAAAGAATCGGAGAAGAAGGAATAAGCAAGATACTTGAGATATCAATATTGCTACACGGGAAAGAAGCGATGGAAAAAGAAGTAGTAGTTGATACAACAGTACAAGAAAAGAACATCACGTTTCCTACCGATACCAAGCTGCATAAAAGAATCATCGAACAAACAAGAAAAATAGCAGAGGCGGAAGACATAGAGCAAAGACAGAGTTATAAGCGAACAGTAAAGAAATTGATGATGACACAGCGATTTAGGAATCATCCAAAGAATAAGAAAAAAGCGTTGAAAGCAGAAAGAAAACTGAAAACAATAGCCGGAAGAATGCTGCGGGAAATAGAGCGAAACTTAACAGCAGAACAGAAACAAAAGTATGAATCAAAATTAGCTGTCTACAACAAAATATTAAGCCAAAAGAAAAGCGATAAAGAAAAAATATACAGCATTCATGAACCCAAAGTCTATTGCATCTCTAAAGGGAAAGAACACAAGAAATATGAATTTGGTGCAAAGGCATCGATAGTAATCACGAAGAACAGCGGCATAATAGTCGGAGCGTACAGCTTAGAAAAGAATGCCTATGATGGGCACACATTACCGAAGGCACTTGACCAATGCGAACAATTACGAAACTTGAGACCAGCAGTAGCTATAGTTGACAGAGGTTATAAAGGAAAAACCAGAATTGGAGAAACCGAGATACTTCTACCGAAGCCACCAAGGAAAACTACAAGCGACTATGAGAAGAAAAAAGCAAGAGGAAGGTTTAGAAGACGAGCATCGATAGAACCTTTGATAGGGCATCTAAAGACAGATAACAGAGTAGCAAGAAACTATTTGAAAGGAGTTGCTGGAGATACGATCAACATTATGTTAGCAGCAGCGGCATTTAACTTGAGAAAGTGGATGAGAAAGATGAAAAACTTTTTTGGCTTATTTTACAAAAGAATTGAAACACACATTTTTAGATTTTTGGAGTCAATTATATCAACTCCAAATCTGAAAATGACTTCTTAAGGATCGACGACTTAAAATATGGACGATAATTATTTCCCCTACCATTAGTTAAATCTATAATTTCATTACTTTTAAGCATTATAATAAAAATATCAATGATGTTATTTTGCCTCTGTTCATATACTATGCTTAATCCATCTGGTGAAAAGTGCGGACTATCTTTACTTGCGCTATTATTGGTTAATCTTTTTTGATTTGTACCATCTGTATTCATTGTATATACTTCGGTGCTATTATCTCTATTCGATATGAATACTATTTCTGCTCCATCAGGAGAGAATGTTGGTCTTATATTAAATTCAGGTGTGTTTGTTAATTGCTTTTGATTATTTCCATTGCTATCCATAATATATATTTGAGCTTTGCCACTTCTGTATGAGACAAAAAGTATTTTTGAATTATCAGGTGAAAACGAACAAGAACCATCATAACCTTCAGAATTTGTCAATCTTTTTACATCATTACCATCAATAGTCATTGTATAAATATCATCATTATTATTACGGTTTGATATAAATAAAATTCTTCGATCATCGGAGGAAAACTGCAATGGAAAGTCTTGACCTAATGTTGAATAGATACTATCAGCCCAGTCAGTAAGTACTTTTTTGTTGCTTCCATCAGCATTCATTATTCCCATAAGCCCCGAAGTTTGATATAATACTTTAGAGTTGTCATTAGAAAAAGTAGGATAATTTCCATTTCCTAAATTAATAATATGACTTCCATCGCTATCCATTATATAAATATAGGACATTAACCAATCGATGGCTGATGCATATACAATTTTTTTACCGTCAGGTGAGTATTTCGGAGAAGTATCCCAAAAATCATTCTCCGTAATCCTAGTTTGATTAGTACCGTCAATGTTCATTGTGTAGACTTCACCTTTAATTCCTAATTCAATATGGATTTGACCATCAGAATCTCTATCTGAGATAAATACAATTTTATAATTTAAATTTTCTTGTGGTGAAACTGTATCATCAATTTTGGTACAACTTTGTAATAAAATAGCAATGAAAATAATGATTACTAGTTTCATAACTCATCTCCCTCATTTGTATATATTATCGTCGTTTTAACCTGCTTACAACAGGCAAGCACTAATTTTTCGGCTGATGCACTACATACTTAATGCTTTCGACTTCCTTTGAATCATCTGCATCATTCCAGTAAGACCCATATTTTTACCCATCGATAACCCCTGCCCGAATATTTTATAAACTAAATCATCAGGCAGGTTAAATACTGCTTCAGGTTTTTCACCTGATAAAGTTTTATCCAAAATTGCAGCCAATGCTTTTGCAGAAATACCCTGGGGGTTTTCAACTGCAAAATAAAATTTTAGAGTCCCGTCAGTATTTTTTTTAACCCAAACATAAGCTCCCGACTCACAAAACGGAACTTTATTTTCATCGGAATAAGGTCTTTGTGCTATTTCTTCGGTTACAGCTTTAAACTTGTCTGCATAGCTTATTAGCAGATTAATGCGCTGGCTTTCATCGGAAAACATTGAAAGCGTTTCTAAAAATTCTGAAAGCTTTTGTGGAATATTTGACATAATTAATTCAACCCAACGCCTACTGACCAATGACTACTAACTTTTCTCACTTTTCAATCGGCACACCAACTAAGTTGCCCCACTCGGTCCAGCTTCCATCATAATTTCTTACATGATCATAGCCAAGCAAATTTTTCAATACAAACCATGTATGACTGCTACGCTCCCCGATTCTGCAGTAGGCAATTACATTATCTTTACTATTTAAATTGTTTTCCTTCTCATAAATTTGCTTTAATTCGTCGGCGGTTTTGAAAGTACCGTCATCAGGGTTAATAGCTTTAGCCCACGGAATGCTTTTAGCTCCGGGAATATGCCCGCCGCGCAGCGCTCCTTCATTTGGATAGTTGGGCATGTGCAGCCTTTCGCCGGAATATTCTTCGGGACTTCTAACATCTACTAATTTTTTGCCTGCACTAATATGCTTTAACACATCAACCCTGAAAGCTCTGATTGTTTTATCATCACGCTCCTTTGCTTTGTATTTTGTTTCAGGATATGTGGGAACGTCGCGAGTTAACTCTCTTTTCTCAATTTCCCATTTAAGCCTTCCGCCGTCCATTACCTTTGCTTTTACATGCCCAAATAATTTGAAGACCCAGTAAGCATAGCAAGCCCACCAATTGTTTTTATCGCCGTAAAAAATTACTGTTGTAGTATTTGAAACACCAATACGCGACATTAACTTTTTAAAACTATCTTTGTTAAGATAATCTCTTATAACTTGATCGTTAAGATCTTTAGTCCAATCAACATGAACAGCGCCCGGAATATGCCCGCTTGAATATAAAAGCTGGTCTTCATTTGATTCAATTATTCTGATACCTTCATCTTTAAGATGATCGGCAGCCCAATCCGTTGAAACAAGAACTTCAGGGTGCGCATATTTTCTATCTTCTATTTTCATAGCTTCCTCCTTTTAATTTATACGTATAGATTATATTTAATTTGTATTTAACGATTATTCTTATGAATTTCAACTCAATTAATTATTAGCTTTAACTTTTGATAAAGCATTCCTTTCAGCTGATTCTTGTTTGAGGGTATATTAAAAATTAATGCTAAAATAAAGTCGAAGTCCAGTTTACCTGTAGAAGTTTTACAATGAAGGGAACAGCAATGCCTGATTTGTAAATAAATTTTATAATTAAAAAATAATCATTACAAGACTACCTTGAACAATGCTTACTTTTCTTCTGATGTCGAAATTGCTTTATCATCATCTTTCGTTTTAACGTATTTCAAATTAATTATTTACTTAATCTACGTTTTGTTAAGAATGATAAAAGTTGAGCACTTGTAGCATTACCAATCCAATATTCCCCATCCATTTCGATTACAGGAACTGACCGAAAACCTTTTTCTTTGATAAGATTCGGTTTGAAAGTAATGTCTACTTCATTTAGCTTAAATTCCAGATAGCTCTGCAGCTTAATAAGTCGTTGTTTTACGATAGGACAAAATGGACAAACATTAGCAGTATACAGTGTTACAATTGATGATATTTTTATTTTTTGGGCGGGCAAAATTGCAACATCCTCAACCGAGCCATAACCAAGCCATTTGGATATTCGTGGAAATACTTTTATGTAGAAGACTTGAGCGAACACACCTACAACTATTATAAATACAGAAGCCCACCATCCTTGTATTGCTCCCATTCCGATAGCCAATGCTGGAATACCAAGCCAGGTAATCCAAATCATCACAAGTTTGCATTCTTGTTTCAAAGTTCAATTCCTCTCAATGCATTTTAAAAACTTATTTTGAATGGCTAACAGTTTAAAGTGATCGATTTGAAGACCATGTTAACCAGAATTGCTTATTTAAACTTTTCAGGATATGCTTTAATGATTCTTTGAGTATCTATTCCTTCTATAATACCATAATAGATTTTTCTATTTTCAATAGCTGATTTGGCAATTGCAAATTGTTTTAATTGTTCCATAATACTAGGATCAATAAGAGAATAATACTGGACAAAAAATATCGAAGCTGAACTTCTAAACAGTCTTTGAATTTGATCGCCATTTTTACCCATCTTCCTTGGAGTCAAAGTTCCTTTTGTTCCCCTCCCTTTCAAACCAAAAGAAGTGCTAATTCTCTTACCTTTCAACAAAATTCTATTGGTGAACATATCATCTGTTTCACCACCCCAATCTGTAAATTTACCTTCTTCACCCAATATCTTTTTTAAACCCAACTTGAATTTTTTCTCATATATGGGTTTTGATTTGACAGATGAACTTAGAATTGTTTTTACTTTTTTAAATGAATCAATGTCATCAATAGTTACTTCTTCTACATTCACTAATTTTTGTGGTAGCGAAATATTGAAGACCGAAGAAGAAGCTTTTGGAGATACTCTTGTTGGGAAAGAGTCAAGTTTCTTTTTATTAGCAGCTAAAGATATAATTTTATGTTTGTTGTGAGTATAAAAATCAATTTTCTGATAAGTTGTTTCTCCATATACTTTTTCAGCTTTTTGAATAATATCTTCACTGTAAAGCTTTTTAGTTTCTTGGAGAACTCTAACTTTGTTTGTTATTCCAGAAATCTTACTTATTTCAGTAATGGTTTTTTGTTTTTTCTTACCAGTATAAATAGCAAGAAATACTTTTTTTCTATCTTCTGACCGACCCAATACTTTAGCGGCATTGGCAATCTTATCACTGCGGTCACCACTTGGATTAGAAATATTTAGCAATTTATTTCACTTTTTTCTTAGGATATAAATATGGAGCAACATCGGTAGCAGATTTTTTCCCAAGTATTTTTGCGATTTCAGTTGGTGTCAATCCAACAGATTTTAAAATCCTTGCCGCAACCCCTTCGTTAAAATTCTCTTTATCTTTATTAAATTCAATTTGTAATCTAAGTAATGCATCAAGGCGCATTATAAATGATTGCTCGAATGAGCCACTCTGTTTTTCGTTAGCCATTTTTCTTTTTACCTCCTAATCCAGTTAATATTTGACGGACTCGACTATCACTGGTATTGATTACTTTACCAATTTCTGCTGATTGAGCACCATTTTTAGAAGCAATTAATATTAATAGATTCTTAATGGTAGTTATTTCATCAAAGACTTTTTTGAATTGTTTTTCATCCATTATTGTTTCCCTTTTTATTTTTATAATTTGGCTAACTATTAGTTAACCCACCATATTGCTTTATATCATTCCCACCAAAGGCGGACAAACCGACGGGTAGTCTGCCGAGGCAGATAAAAATACTATGTTTAACTAAGAAGCACTTTTAAGCTTCTTCAATTCTTCCGAAAGCTTTTTAGCAAATTCTGCTTCGCTAATTCCTTCTAATCTTATTTTTGTTGACTTAACCAAAACTTCAGGAGGATCGCCTTCGCCTGTTACATATTTGAATAAGGTGAAACCTAACCTATATCTGTCATTCAAAACCGGAAGATGATCTTTGAATTTATCTACGATATCGTAAACTTTTTTCTCAATAGAATGCTCGGGAGCAGGGTTAACTGATGGTGGTGGTAGTGTTGTCATTAAAATCACTTATTTTTTTTGTAAAAATACATTTATGTCTTATCTCTCGCAAATTGTTAGCTTGTTATGAATTGCGTAAATTTTTATTGAGATTTTCATTGATTAGTTTGTTTTTCCTTTTGCTTATGTCGTAAACCCATGATAAAATTTAAATTTATTCGGTTTGACTACTTAGAAAATGATGGGTTAAAACCCAGGTAATTTGGGTTCTTTGCTTATCCACGCCCTGAAGGGCGTGGTTACTAACCCCGACCTTTAGGTCGGGGGACATGAAAGCCACTAATATCACCTGGCTTTAGCCATTTCTAATTTTTTAAGCAGTCAATTGGGTTAGGTTATTTTTATAAACTTAATTTTCAATGTTTAATAATTGACTCCTTTTCATTATCAAAAAATACTTATCGTACGGCTCAGCTCGCTGGGTGACATTTTGCTCACCACTCCTTTAATTCGTTCATTAAAAAAAACAAATCTAAAGCTTGAAATACATTTCTTGCTTCGTGAAGAATATCAAGACATGCTGATTAACAATCCATATATTTCAAACTTAATAACTATCAAAAGAGAAGATTCGTCCTCAAATACAAAAGATATTCTATCGCAAAATAAATATGACTTTGTAGTTGATCTTCAAAATAATTTAAGATCGAGAAATTTGACTTCACAATTAAACTATCCCAAAGTCAGATTTAGAAAACTAAGCTGGCAGAAATTTCTTCTTGTAAAATTCAAGATAAATAAATTGAAAGCCGCACCTCCAATTCCAGTTCGCTATGCATCTGCATTGGGGAACTTTACTCTTGATGATGAAGGCCTCGATCTCTTCACTAAAAATAATCCTTCGGATAAACTTAATAGGTTGACAAATCTTATTGGCTTTTGCCCTGGCTCAAGACATTATACAAAAATGTGGCCTAATGAATATTATATCGAGCTTGGTAAAAAATTAATTGATAATAATTTTAATATCGTTCTCTTTGGCGGAAGAGATGATAAAATAATTTGCCAGAAAATTTCCTCAGAACTTTCAAAATGCATTAATCTTTCCAACGATAATGACATTCTTCAAACTGCTGCAGATATGAAAATGTGCAAGGCAATTATTTGCAACGACTCCGGATTGATGCACGCTGCGTGTGCTGTTAAAGTCCTTGTTATCGCAATTTTTGGTTCAACCATCAAAGAGTTCGGATTTACTCCTTACCACTGTAAAAATTTAATTTTAGAAAACAAATCATTAACTTGCAGACCGTGTTCGCACATTGGCAAAAGTAGTTGTCCAAAGGGTCATTTTAAGTGTATGAAAGAAATAACTCCGCAATTAGTTTATAACGGCTTAGTTCAATTCCTCAACCACCAATGAAAAAAATCTGGTTCGTCTTTTATAACTATCTATTTATTCCGTTATTTTATCTTCTGATACTTGTTAGCGGTATTTTTAACAATAAAATTCGTAGGGGTATTCGCGGCAGAAAGCGAATGTTTGAAGAGCTTATTCTCGATTCGGCTATTTTTTCTAAAACAAAAAAAATGATTTGGTTTCATTCATCTTCGCTCGGTGAATTTGAACAAGCAAAACCAATTATTGAAGCTCTAAAAAAAGATGAGGGGCTAAGCATACTTGTCACTTTCTTTTCTCCTTCCGGTTATGAAAACTCAAAAAAATATCCTTATGCAGATTTAGTTTCTTACATTCCTTTTGATTCATATCAAAAAGCACAAAGATTTAGGCAAATCGTTCGACCGGATTTAGCTGTGATGATGCGTTATGATATCTGGCCTAATCATATTTGGATGATGAAAAAATTTGATGTGCCCGTTTTTCTCGTCGATGCAACAATGAAAAGAAATTCTGCTAGAAAGTTTGTCTTGCTAAAAAGCTTTCATAAAATACTCTTCAAGGAATTGACAAAAATTCTAACCGTGTCGAAAAATGATGCCGAAGGCTTTAGAAGTTTTGGCTGCACGGATAATCAAATTAAAGTTGTTGGTGATACGCGGTTTGATCGTGTCTATCAACGAAGCTTAAAAGCACGGACCAAAAACTTAATTAATGAAAATCTTTTAAAGGATAAAAAAATATTTGCGGCAGGCAGCACCTGGAGCGCAGATGAAGAAGTTATTATTCCGGCGTTTATAAAACTTGCTGTACACGATAAAACTGCTTTACTGCTAATTGCGCCGCATGAACCAACAATTATCAACCTTGAAAAAATCGAGAACGAGTTCGTAGGCAAGCTATCAACTATCCGATTCTCACATATGAACAACTATAAAGATGAACGCGTTATAATTGTTGATTCAATCGGAATTCTTCTTACTCTTTACACTTATGCATCAGCAGCATTTATTGGTGGAAGCTTTAAACAAAGTATTCACAATGTTTTGGAAGCCGCTGTTTATGGTATTCCGGTGTTGTTTGGACCAAAGATTGAAAGCTCTCAAGAAGCACAAGAATTGCAGGCAAGGGGCGGCGGCATTATGGTTAGGAACAAGCGTGAAATGTACAAGCAGATAAGAACTTTATTTATGGATGATAAAAACAGATATGCCAGAGGCAAAATTGCATTTGAGTATGTTCAAGAAAATTTAGGAGCTACAAACAAAATCATCAAAGAAATTTATAATTATCTCTGACTACTGATTCAAATAAGATTTTTTGTAACGCTCTATTAATATGTTCATATGATGTTTCTCGTGCCCTGCAATAATATACAGCAAAGCAAGAACCGTAACTTCATTTTTATTTGCAATCCCCCTTCTTTGCAGCGCTTCTTGAGTAAATCCTTTAGCAAGAAGCATGTTCGAGTCACGAAGTAATCTAAATTCATAAATCAATTCGAACAATTCTTTTTGATTAAAGTTACCGAATTTTACATAAGCATCCTGATCGAATCCCGGCAATTGCTGATGTTCTCCTCGTGCAAAGCACATTGCACGATATGCCATCACTCTTTCGGTATCAATGAGATGACCTATAACTTCTTTCACTGTCCACTTTCCGGGTTCATAGCAATAGCTGCCCATTGCTCCGGGAAATGAGTTTAATACCTCTTGAGTTTCCTTCGATTGAGAAGAGAGTATTTTGTTGATGTCATCTCCCTCCACAAGACTAATGTATCGTTCGTAGTAAGGTGCATAATCGTTTTTGTTTGGGCGCATGTTCTTCTTCCTTAATTAGTTTCAGATATTATACAGGGAAAAAGGCCGCTCCTATGGAGCTCGATCCGCCTATCGTGTTTCGTAATTACAAACAGCTAGCACCTAAGGTGCTAAACAGAATATTATGCTTATCGTGATTAAACCTGTCAGTGGCAAACTGTTTATAAAAAAAATATATGTAATCTAAAGAAAGTTCTTATGAACTTTCTAACTCTTTTCGTAGTAAAAAGTCTTTAGGAGCATTTGGAACGATATATTGATTATTATTATAAAATTTTAATCCCAAATTTTTATCTCGAAAATCCCTTCGGAATTGGCAATTCCGCGAAACATTCCTGTTGTGTTATAGACAATTGCATAATTTCCGTTCTTATCAACGGCAATCAATCCTCCATCGCCCTCTGTAATATAATTATGAATCATTTCCTCTGCTGCATCGTTAAGAGAATAATTTTTATACTTCATCAGAGCCGAGATGTTGTAAGCAACACTGTGCTTTATAAACAGCTCCCCCTTACCGGAACAAGAAACGGCACAAGTAAGATTATCGGCATAGGTTCCTGCGCCGATAATTGGTGAGTCCCCAACTCTTCCGGGTATTTTATTAACCACACCTCCGGTCGAGGTAGCGGCTGCTAAATTACCATGAATATCCAATGCAACGCAGCCAACCGTTCCTTTAGTTTCTTTTTGAATAGCCTTCTGCCACTGTTCGAACCGCTTTGGAGTATCAAAATAATTATTCGGTACCAGCTGAACATTCATTTTTTTACCAAAAGTCTCGGCACCTTCACCAACTAAAAGAACATGAGAAGTTTTTTCCATTACTAATCGGGCTAACGAGATGGGATTTTTAATTGTCCTAACTCCTGCTACTGCGCCGCATGATAAATCTCTTCCATCCATAATTGAAGCATCCAATTCATGCGTTCCTTCCGAAGTATACACTGCACCCTTACCGGCATTGAACTTTGGATCATTTTCTAAAAATTTTACAACTTGCTCAACAGCATCGAGACTTGTTCCCCCATTATGCAAAATAGTTTTGCCAATCGTTAACGCCTCAGACAATGATCTAAGATAATCTTCTTTAATCGAATCCGGCATTTCTCTGCTAATTGTACCAACACCTCCATGTATTACAATTATGTATTTATTTTGATCCTTAAACAGAAATGCTGAATTAGAATCAATAAGCTTTGAACCCATCATTAAGACGGTAACGCTAACTGCAACAATTACTGATTTCATTTTATTTCAAACGAACTTTTTAAAATTTATTTTTTTAAATTTTTCTGAAGCACATCTAAAAATTCTGCTTGAGCACCTCTGATTTTTAACCGTGCTTCAGCCATTGAAAAGAATCGACCCTCATCCACCTCGGGAATAAATTGTTTCTGTCCCGAATTTGGAGGCCATTCAAGTTCAAATTCATTGCTTAATATTTTTATATGATTGTCACCAAAGTACTCAAACGACCATGCATGAATTGTCTTCCCGCTTTTCTGTTTCACCCAACCAAGAGAATCAAATTTTCCGTCAGGTTCAATTCCTGTTTCTTCCTTAAACTCACGGATTGCAGAATCCAGTATATCTTCGTCCTTTTCAACAAGCCCTTTTGGAATGCTCCAATATCCATCATCTTTATTTTTAAAGAATGGTCCGCCGGGATGAACTAAAAATACTTTCAGCTCATCTCTGTCAATCTTGTACATCAATAATCCGGCACTAATTGAGTCGTTCATTTCAAAAAAATATTTATGAGTAAATCTTAAGACCGGCAATTCCAGCTACAATTAAAAAAATGAAGAAGAGTCTTACAAATTCGGATGACTCACTAAAAAGAAAAATGCCAAGAATTGCAGTTCCAAATGCACCGATACCTGTCCATACCGCATAAGCAGTTCCCAATGGAATTTCTTTGATTGAAAAAGATAAAAGCACCATGCTTAAAATCATGCTGATAATTGTAAAAACACTTGGCCAAAATTTTGTGAAGCCGTCTGAATATTTTAATCCAACAGCCCAGCAAAACTCAAATACACCAGCTACAATTAAAATGAACCAAGACATAATTTTCCTACAAATTTGGCTAGCAAAATAAGTGACAATAACATTACTGTCATTCCGAACCTGCCTTGCCGGTAGGCAGGCTTGTTTCGGAATCTGTTTTTTTATCTAGTAAATTGAAGATGCTGAAACGAGTTCAGCATGATATTTTCATACATCTTATCAACCTCTTTAACACAAAGCTAAGAATCCAAAATCATTTTCATAGTTGGAGCATCAATGTTACCACCGCTGATGATAACACCGACTCTTCCGTCAACAGAAACTTTTGAACTTAGCAAAGCTGCAATTCCTAGAGCACCGGACGGCTCTACCACAAGCTTTAATCTGAAAAAAAGAAATTTCACTGCATCAATAATTTCTTTTTCCGACACAGTTTTCATTTCATTTACATATTCAAGCACTAAAGGAAAAGTTATTTTTCCCAATGATGCAGTTCTTGTTCCATCTGCAATAGTTGACGGATTTTTTACAGTATGAAGAGTTTTAGAGTAAAACGATTTAGTTGCATCATCGGCAAGTTCAGGTTCAATTCCAATAACATGACAAGCCGGATTCATTCCCTTTGAAGCAACTGCCGTGCCCGATAAAAGTCCCCCGCCGCCGCATGGTGACAATATATAATCGAGATTGCCAACCTCATTAAACAATTCGAGTGCAGCTGTACCATGACCCGCAATAATATCGTAATGATCAAAAGGCGGAATTAAATAGTAACCATGTTTTTCAATTAGCTCTTTGGCAACCACTTCACGCACTGCTGTTTCCGGATCGTACAGAATAATTTCAGCACCATAATCTTTTGCAGCAGCTCTTTTGATGATTGGAGAATTTTTAGGCATAACCACTTTGGTTTTCACATTAAGAAGCCTGCCAACTAATGCAACAGCTTGAGCATGATTTCCTGAAGAATAAGTTATCACTCCGCGCTCTTTTTCTTTTTCAGATAATTTTGAAATAGCATTATAAGCTCCCCGAAATTTAAACGCACCCGCTCTTTGAAAATTTTCACATTTCAAAAATACTTCGGCATCAACTAATTTATTTAGCGTGGTAGAAGTGATAACCGGAGTTTGATGTGCAATTTCCTCAAGCCGCCTCTTTGCACCTTTTATCTTATCGAACATGACTATTCATTCTCAGAGTTTGAACCTAAATCCAAGAGACAGGTTTTTACCGGGAATATTTTGCTCATTATTTTGGAGACCAAGGAATAATTCAAAAGGAATTTGATTCTGAATTTTCTTTAATCGTAATTCTTGATCTAATAAGTTCTTGTAAAAAGATTTACCCAAAGATGCTTTTGTGGAATCAGTTTTAATTTCCTCTTTGGTTTTAGGTTCTTTTTTATCGAGAAAAACTTTCCACACAATCAATCCAACGACTATAGCACCGGCGGCAATGTAAAGAAAGGTATTATCGTTATTAGAATCCTCTGAAGCAGTGTTGGTACCACTACCGCCAATTTTATCTTCAATCCGATTTATGCTTTGAGGAAAAGCATTTGGTGAGAAGAAGACTATCTCAAATGAAAAAATAAAAAGTGTGAGTAGAAGAACGGCTTTAAATCTTTCATTGGTTTCCATTTTAACATCTCTAGTTTTACCTGAAATATAATTTAACCTAAGCTTAATTTAAGATTAATTCAAGAAAGATAATCTTTAAGATATTTGCCTGTCCAGGAATTTTTATTTGATGCAACTTCTTCAGGCGTGCCTTGCGCAACTATTTCTCCACCATTATCCCCAGCATCGGGACCAAGATCAATCACATGATCGGCACATTTTATCACTTCCAAATTATGTTCAATCACAACAAGCGAATTGCCTTTCTCAAGCAGAAGATTGAAGCAATTCAGCAGCTTAGATATATCATCAAAATGAAGTCCGGTTGTTGGTTCATCAAAAATAAATAGAGTATGTTTTCTATCTCTCTGTAAAGAAAGATGTGCCGCAAGCTTTACTCTTTGTGCCTCACCGCCTGAAAGCGTATTTGAGGGCTGACCAAGCTTAATGTAGCCAAGACCGACTTCGGCAAGCACCTTCAGTTGTCGCGATATTTTCGCATTCTCCTTAAAATATTCTACGGCTTCATCAACTGTCATATTTAAAGCATCAACCAGGTTTTTCCCTCTGTAAGTTATCTCTCGTATTTCTTCTTTGAATCGCGTGCCTTTACAATCTTCACATTCAAGATAAATATCGGCAAGAAATTGCATTTCAACTTTTATGAATCCATCACCCTGACAAGTTTCACATCTTCCGCCGGGTACATTAAAGGAGAAAAATCCGGGTTTATATCCTCGTGCTCTTGCTTGATGAGTTGATGCGAATAATTCGCGAATCAGCTCAAACGTTTTAATATAGCTTATAGGATTTGACCTCGGCGATTTTCCAATTGGAGATTGATCGACTATTTCAACTTCATCAATATATTCATTTCCTTTTAAATCCTTGAACTTCCCAACCTTCGATGGAGCCATTCCAAAATACTTCGCAAGACCTCCATAAAGAATATCATGAACAAAAGTACTTTTACCAGAGCCGCTTACTCCGGTGACAACGACAAATTTGTTTAATGGAATTTCAACATCAATATTTTTAAGATTATTCTCCGAGGCACTAAAAATTTTTATCGTCTTGGTTTGTTTTTTATTTCGTTTAGCAGGTAAAGGAATTTTTATTCGACCCGACAGATATTTTCCTGTTAATGAATCTTTGTTTTTTACCACTTCATCATAAGTTCCCATAGCAACAATTTCACCTCCATGTATTCCCGCTTTCGGTCCCATGTCCACAAGTAAATCCGATTCCCTCATCATTTCGGGATCATGCTCAACAACAAGAACTGTATTTCCAATGTCACGAAGATTTTTAAGAATGTTTATCAGCTTCGAATTATCTCTCGGATGAAGACCAATGCTTGGTTCATCAAGAACGTAAAGTGTTCCAACCAGTGAAGAGCCAAGCGATGTTGCCAAATTAATTCTTTGTGCTTCGCCGCCGGAAAGACTATTGCTCAGTCTATCAAGAGTTAAGTAGCCGATTCCAACATTATTTAAAAATGTTAATCGCTTAATAATTTCTTTGAGTATGCGATCGCCAACTTTTAAATCGTAATCTGATAATTTGATATCTAAAAAGAACTTTAATGCATGTTCGATCTGAAGCTGCACTATATCGTGAATTGAATGATCACTAATTTTCACTTGCAATGCTTCCCTTCTTAAACGTGAACCTTTGCAAGCTCTGCATACTGAATAACCTCTGTACCGGCTAAGCAAAACCCGGATGTACATTTTGTATGTTTTGCTTTCGAGTTTTTCAAAAAATTTATCTATGCCGATGAAATCACCGAATCCTTTTTGAATTTTTTCAACTTGTTCATTCGATAAATTTTTATAAGGAACATTTAACGGAATATTATTTTGTTTAGCATTATTAACAAGATCTTTAAGATGAGTGGTGTATTTTGCAGTGCGCCATGGAGCAATTGCTCCATCGGTTATTGACAAATTAGGATTTGGAATTACAAGGTTCATGTCTATCCCTATCGTCTTGCTGAAACCCTGACAAACAGGGCAAGCTCCAAAAGGATTATTGAAAGAAAAAAATCTCGGTTCCGGTTCTTCGTATCTGCTTCCGCAGCACTCGTAAAACTTATTAAACTCAGTCTGCTCGCCTGTGTCGGAATTAATGAGGATTAATCGATTCTCGCCTTCTTTAAACGTAACTTCTATTGCATCTGAGAGCCTGTTTCTTAGTTCTTCCTTCACAATTTTGAATCTATCTATTAAAACCCGAATCTCATCTTTCTTTTTTGGCGATATATCTTCAACATTAATATCATGCAGGTTTCCTTTGAAAAATATTCTGAAGAATCCTCTTCGTTTGAGTAGTTCAATCTCTTGCTTAACCGTTGTACCTTCATGAATGTGAAGCGGAAAGGTTAAGTAAAATTTAGTTCCTTCGGGCTGATTTTCTAACCAATCAACAACCGTTCCTGTACTTGCTTTCTTTACTTCTTTACCACACTGGAAGCAAATTGTTTTTCCGATACGAGCAAACAAAAGTCGCAGGTAATCATAAACTTCAGTCGTAGTTCCAACTGTTGAACGGGGATTACGCGAGCCGGATTTCTGCTCGATAGCAACCGCCGGGCTTATCCCTTGAATTAATTCAACATCAGGCTTATTCATTCGTTCAAGGAATTGTCTGGCATAAGATGACAAGCTTTCTACATATCGCCTTTGGCCTTCAGCATAGATTGTATCAAAAACCAGAGAAGATTTTCCGCTTCCACTTACTCCAGTAAAAACGATGAGCTTATTGCGGGGCAGTTCGAAACTTAAATTTTTCAGGTTGTGCTCTTTTGCACCCTTAACGATGATCTTTTTATTGTTGGAGTTTTTACTCTTGCTTGCCATATGAATATTTCTGCTATTTGCGAAACTTTGTGTCCCCGCCTGCCAGCGTATAATTTGCATGGCGGGCAGGTTAGAGACTTTGTGGCTGATAAATTAAAAACAAAGAAAAAACTGCCACGAAGACACAAAGCCACAAAGAACTTTTTAGAATGTTTACTTCAATACGAACTTGTATTTAATGCGGGAGAGAAAATATTTGAAAAATTTATTTATTTACAGAAGCTTTTTCTTCTAATCTCTTTAAAGTTTCAATTTTTTGATCAATCATTTTTATTTTTTCATCTAATTCGCGCAGACTAGAATTTATTTGATCTTCATATTCAGCTTTATCCCAATACCCTCGCTCTTCAAAATAACTTTTGAAAAGCCAATTATGTTTCAGTGCTTCCATATTTTCCGATAGACGGGAAGCTGCAACACGTGCATCAACAGATGTTTTCTGAATTTCAGACATGGTAAAGGTGAACAGTGAATCATATTTACTTCCTTCTATCAACACCTGTCCCAACATTCCACGTCCTTTACTGACGTCATAAATAATTGTGTCGACTTCCGTTACAACTCTATTAACGTTGGTTATAACTTCATGAACACCGCTGCCAAGATTTTTGAAAATGTCCGATACTTTTTCTAATTCTTTAATTACTGCGAAAAGACTTTGATCAGCTCTTTTAGTTAACTCGGTTGCCTGATTATAAAGTTTTTCATCAGTTAAAATTTTTCCGATTGTTCCTTCTCCTCTATTAATCTTCTCAACTATATCTGCCATATTTTTTGTCATCTCTTTAGTGTAACCCATAATTCCCTGGGTTTCTTGAATAACAGCAGCAAAACCGACCGGATCTTTTGACTGAATTGTTCCACCATCTTCAATAAGATCGGCTGTTGAACTGCCAATCGCAAGAATTACAACTTTGTTTCCTACCAAACCTTCTGTTTCAATTGAAGCTCTTGTATCCTTTCTAATGAACCGTTGAATTTCATTCAGCAATCTCATTGAAACTTCTACCTTCCCTGTTGTATCCTTAACAATTTCTATATCCTTCACGCTGCCAACATCAATTCCGCCAAGTCTTACCGGCGCTCCATTTCTCAATCCCTCAATATTGCTGAAGTAAGCTTTAACAGTAAAGGTCGGACGAAACAGAGCTTCTTTATTTCCTAAAAGAAAAATTCCGATGACAAGCAATGTGCTTCCAATAAAAATAAATATTCCAAGTTTTGCACCTGATAAATCTTTTATCATCATTTCCTCCCGATTTCTTCGATCAGTTCATCACTAAAGAAATTTTTTAAGAATGGATCTTTTGAAGTTGTTAGTTCTGTAATATCACCTGTGTATTGAATTTTGCCGTCTTCCAGCATAACAGCTCGATCCGCAATAATTTTTGCACATAAAATATCATGCGTAACAATAACCGATGTCATTTTTAATTCTTTTTGAAGATCAAGTATCAGCTTACTGATTTCTTTTGCAGTAATCGGATCAAGTCCTGTTGTAGGTTCATCATAAAGCATTAGCTTTGGTTCAGTAATGATAGCACGGGCTAAGCCGATTCTCTTCTTCATACCGCCGGATAGATCAGCCGGCATTTTGTCAATTGCTTCTTCTAATGAAACTTTTTCCAGCACATCTTTTATTCTCATCTCTCTCTCTTTGGGGGTAAGATGTGAATTTCTTATGAGCGGGAAATCGAGATTACCTCTAACGCTCATAGAATCATACAAAGCTGCACCTTGAAAGAGAAAACCCATCTGTTGTCTCAATTCATTCAGCTCATCGATACCGAGGCCCATTACATCTTTACCAAAAATAGAAACATTACCACCATCAGGCTCCATCAACCTTACTATACATTTAAGTAAAACACTTTTTCCTGTTCCGCTTCTGCCAAATACAACAAGGTTTTCAGCTTCTTCAACTTTTAATGAAACTTCATCAAGAACAAGATGACTGCCAAACGACTTGGATAGCTTTTCAATAATTACCATACTAAATCGTCGGCCATAGCCATAAAGTTATTTTAACAAGTATCATATCAAAAATTAAAATTAATATTGAGGATACCACCACCGAAGTTGTAGATGCCCTGCCAACGCCTTCAGTTCCGTTTGTGGCAGTGTAACCTTTATAAGTTCCTACAACTCCAACGATGAATCCAAACACAAAAGTTTTTGCAATTCCCGGGATTGCATCACCAAATTCTACCGATTTAATTACCGCACCTGTAAAGTAGTCGAAGCTCATATTCTGAACAAGAAGCACTGCAACATATGCTCCAAACAATGCGATAAAAATTACATACACAGTCAAGATCGGGAGAATGAAAGTGCAGGCAAAAATTCTGGTAACAACTAAATATTTAAATGGATTAACAGCGCCAACTTCCATTGCATCGATTTGTTCCGTCACGCGCATTGAACCTAACTCAGCTCCAATTCCAGAACTGACTCTTCCGGCAAATATTAGAGCGGTGATAACGGGTCCAAGTTCTCTCACAATTGAAATCCCGACTGAACCGGGAAGAAAAGCTTCTGCTCCGAACCTCACTAAAACCGGCTGCGTCTGCATCGTAATTACCAAACCAATAATAAAACCTGTTAAGCTGACAATAGGGAACGTCTGAATACCTAAAATATCCATATGCTTTCTGATTTGGTCTACTTCATATGGTGGTTTGAAAACATTTTTGAAAAATAAAATTGTGAATTCAGTTAAGCCGCCAATTGTTTCAAAAAAATTGTTGGATTTCTTTTCAAAGCTTCTATAAATTTTTTCTTGTAAGGATTGTGATTTCACTAGAGTTGTATTATAAGTGGTTATTATTCATAGTCTTATTTGAATCAAAATTAGCGAAAAATAGAAATGAAAAAAAGTTATTGATGTGTCTTACTTTTATGCTAATCGAATGCGTTAACATAGTGCTCTATTTGCGGCTTTTCACCTGGCAGCATTAAGATTGCAATAACATCGAAGCGGCATAATATTTCTTTTATCTCATTTTCGTAAAGATAAAGTTCCGCAATTCTTTTTAGCTGTTTGATTTTATTTTTAGTGATTGCTTCTTCGGGAGAACCGTATTCGAGACTTTTTCTCGACTTAACCTCAATGAAAACTAATCCCTCTTCCTGCGGATCCTTTGCGATGATATCAATTTCACCTTTGCCGTAGCGATAATTCCTTTTAATTATTGTGTAGCTCTTCGATTCCAGTAATTCAACAGCTAATTCTTCACCTTTGTCACCGGTTTTTTTAGTTGAGAATGTCATACGACTTCTTTTTCATGTATGAACTCAATTTCAAAATTCTCGGTTAGAATATTGTGCAAAAAAGTTTTTCTGTGAAGAGGCGTTGCTCCAAATATTTTTAGCGCATTTATATGTTCTTGAGTCGGATATCCTTTATTTTTTGCCCAGAGATATCGTGGGTGTTTACGGTTTAATCTTTTCATAATTTTATCGCGTGTAACTTTAGCAATGATAGATGCTGCAGCAATAGCAAATGATTTTGAATCGCCTTTTACAACTGCTATTGTGTGAATTTTATGAGCGAATGTTTTATTCCCATCAACCAAAATAAGATCAGGTTTAACTTGAAGCTTATTCACCGAATTCTTCATAGCTAAAAGCGACGCTTGAAGAATATTAATTTTGTCAATCTTTACATTTGAGATGATGGAAACAGCATATGATAAAGATTTTTCAATGATAATTGGAAAAAGTTTTTCGCGCTCTTTCTCGCTTAATTTTTTAGAGTCATTTACGTTCTCAATAAAGGTGTCGGGAGAAAAAATGACCGCTGCGGCAACTACAGGCCCCGCAAGAGGACCTCTTCCTGCTTCATCTGTACCGGCAATTAGATTTATTTCATCGTTTAGAAATGAATTGTCAAAATTTTTCATTTACCAATATAGATTGCTATTAATCCGAATATCATATTTAATTTGAGTAAAGCGCTTACTTTTCCAAGATTCTGTTTTGATACATCCTCGAACAACAATTTTACAACATAAACCAATAACGGATTTACAATTATCATTATAATTAGAAAAAATTCAATTTCATAAATATGAAATAAAAACGGAACAAAGCTGAACAAAAACAATATTGACGAGACTACCAAAACGAAATATTTTGAAGCGTTAATCCCATATTTAATTGGTAATGTATTTACACCGGCAAGTTTATCTCCCTTTGTGTCTTCCATATCTTTTATCACTTCTCTAATCAAATTAATTAAGAATGCAAAGACAGCAGGAATAAAAGCACCGTTCACATTTTCGACTACCATTCCTCCAAAAATAAACGCATAAGCTGTAAGAAATGATATTACAATATTTCCGAATACCGGCACTCTTTTGATGGATAATGAATATAAAATTAAAAGTGCATTCGATAGTAGAACAATTAAAAATGCAAAAAGATTTATAAACAAACTTAGAACCAAAGAAGTTGTTACCAGCAACAAAAATAAAACCCAAGCTTGCTTTAATGTAAGTCTTAAACTTGGGAGCGGCCGATGCGGACGGTTGATTCTATCAATATCAACATCTATTATATCATTTATCGAATTGCCCGCGGCTGTAATTATGAAACCAACCAATCCCGCCAGCAATAATTTAATTGAGATGTGATTATCATTCGTACAGATTAACCCGCTGACAATAATTACAATAAAAGTTATTAAACAATTTAGCGGCCGAATAATTATAAAAAATCCTGTTATCATTCTCATGAAACTTGATAATGATTATGCAGTGCAAAAATAATCAAAACTCACTAACCAATCCGAAATGAATTTTTCCATCAGTGAAAGAATCTCCCTTTGCCAATGCAAAACTAACACCGATGACTCCTAATGAGGTTTCAATATTTAGCCCTAATCCATAACCGATGTTGAATGCTTCCTGTTTGCTTACTTTTCTCGCGGCATCTTCTTTAACAAGATAATATCCGGTATCAAAAAATAAATACGTGTAAGTGCGGCGTGCTAGTAGCAATCTATACTCAAGATTTGACCAAAATACCCGCGATCCTAAAAACTGATCTTCACGGTAACCGCGCAAGCTGTTTGTTCCTCCGAGTTTGAATAAATCGCTGATTTCAAAAAACGAACCCTGCAATTCACGTCCGTTTAATTTTAAAGCCACAACTTGCCTGCTGAAGATTGAATAGAAAAAATCAAGACCGATTAATATTCTCTGCAAATTAATATTCGTTTTTAGATCGGATGAAATAAACTGAGATGGACCATTTATTATTTTTCTGCTGAATGAATATGTATTGCTGAATAAAATTCCTTCCGTTGGAGCATAAGGATCATCACGCGTATCGATTTTAAGACTCAACCCCGTGAGAAGTGAACTAGAATTATAAACCGTAAAAACATTAGCTGAATTTTCTGATGGTATAATTGATTCAGTTGCCAATTGCACGGATGCGGTTATTGTTTCGGTTGCGAGAAACTCAATTGCTCCTTCAAATTTTCTTTGAACATAAATAGTATCTTGCTTTCTCTGATTGAATCCCACACCAATGTTAAAAGGGTAACCTAAAAACCATGGTTCGAGATATTTTAATTCAAGCTCCTGAGAATTACGATCAAGTTTTTGCCAGCGAATAGCTGCTGATCTACCGCTGCCAAAGATGTTCCTTAAGCTAACGTTAACTAACCCCGTAACGAATCCCTTTTCATCCGGCTTGTTTGAGGGAATGTACCCGATGATCCCGTCAAAGTTATTCGTTTGCTTTTCTTTTATTTCAATTAATAAAGTTCCTTTATTATCCGAGCTAAAATAAAATTGCGGTGAATTGACAGGTTCAAAAAAACGTAAGCGGTTTAATTTCTTAGGAAGCTCGTCAATTTCTTTTTGTGAATAAAGCTCACCCGGCTTAATTCGAAGCTCCCGAATAATTACATTATCATTCGTTTTATCGTTACCTTTAATTTCAAATCTATCAATTGTTCCTTTCACGTCCTTAGTAATATTTACAAATACATCCGCATAATATTCTTCTTCCACAGTATCTTTTATAAAATTTACAGAACTAATTTTTAGATTGGCAAATGGATAGCCATTGTTTTCAAAATATTGTAAAAGATTTGCGACAACTTCTTCGAATTCCGATTTATCAAAAAATCGTCCTTCCAGGTAATTAAACGATTCTACTATTTCAGCCTTGTCAGATGAATCAGGATAGTTAATATTTATTTTTCTGAAATAAGTTGCAGGACCTTCATCAATAAATAAATTAACAACGGCATAAGAGGAATCAGAATTGTAGTTGATATTGCTTCCAGTAAAATCTGCATTAAAATATCCACGCGAAGTGAGATTCGAAGCAATTCTAAGCAGAGTCGAATCGAGATACTCCGGTTTTACTTTAGCAGAAACGGCTAAGCCGCTCCACGTCAAATATTCTTTCTCGCTGAAAATTTTATTTCCGGAAATATTTATCGATTGAATATTCTGGGATTGTAGGGAAGAATAAATTAGCGATAGAATAATGAAAATTAATTTATACCGGCTTAACATCAATCAATCTCATCTTTTTACCAAGCGGAATAACTTCAATTTTATCTTTGATGGCATTAACTTCTTCAAGAGTTACATTACATACTTCATACTTTGCGGAATTAGCTGCACCTAGCGAAGAAGCAATAATTAATGATTCTTCAAAAGGCAGGTTTTTATGCCATCCATAAACAATTCCCGCGACAAAGCTGTCTCCGCTTCCGGTGGAATCTATTGTTTCTACTTTTGGATTCGTAGCCTTGAATTTAAAATCAAAGTTAGCTGCATAGGTTGGATTTGCACCATCGGTGATGTAAGCTTGCTTAATATTTTTACTGTTGAGGAATTTTATATGATCAATTATTTGATTTTCTGATCGAAGTGAAACCTTTAATGATTTTTCAACTTCATCAATATTATTATGGAGAATTGTTGGTGATGCGTCTATGCAATCTTTAAGATGAGTGCCATAAGTATCGCATATTGAAATCTTATCGTGTTTATTTGCAGCCTGAATACCGAAAGGAAAAATGGAGTTCGTCACTTCGCATGGAGAACTCCCGGAAAAAACCACCATTTCACAATTCTGAATCATTTTATCCAGCTTGAATTTAAATTCTTCAGCTTCAGTTAAAGATATTTGCGGATCATTACCGAAATATGATGTGATGGATTTATTTGATTCATCTAAAATTATTGCTGAGGAGCGCGTTTCAGAATGAGTTGAGATGAATGTGAAATTTATTTTCTCCTCGCCAAGAAGTTTTTTTAAGATTTTACCGTTACTTCCACCAAGAAATGTGAATGCTAAATTATCAACCGAAAGAACATTTAATTGGCGGCTGACATTTATTCCTTTTCCACCGGCTTTATAATTTTCTACCGCCGAACGATTTTCTTTACCAATGTGCAGAACTTTGTAGGCAAGTCTGTGTTCAAGCAGCGGATTGAGCGTAACGGTTAAAATCATTTTCAAACCGGGTAATAATTAGAATACATCAAATAGTGCGGAACTAGTACTTAGTCACTCATCAAAATTCAAATGTGGCTATCCGCAGGTTTCCTTTTGAAACACTAGAAAGTTCTTGATCATATTAATCCCGCTCTTAAGGTTTTGTTGTATAACCATGATTTAAATAATATGTTGAGGGTGACCAAAAAGTAATTATTCAAATAAAAAATCTACGAAAATCATTTAAAATCAGCGTCATCAGTGCCTGCCACCATGTGGTTCTATTTGCTGATAAATTTTACTTTTTGATCACCCTAGGCAGACCGGCTGGTTCTTAGTTTCTATAATTATTAAATCCCTACGGGATTTTCAAAATCAGACCTTGTAGAGGTCAAATTATTGCCTGCCTGACGGTAGGCAGGTAGAAAGAACAGATCAATCTAATACAAAATCCTCGTAGAGGATTTATAAAATTTAATTTGTTGAATTGTGCAACAACTCTTAAGCCCGGGGTGGATGAAACCCTAGACGCTGAGTACATTAGTCCAAAATATTCTGACACTGAAAATCTACAAGAAATGTAAATCGTCGATTCATTTCAGTTCCGATATCTAAAAAAGTCTCCGTACAACGGCGTTATCAAACGATAATCGCCAAAACCTGTTTCATCAAGAAAAACAAAGCTCTTATTCAATTCGTAATATTCCCAAACCTCATAAGGTTTTGAATCATATTCAAAAGGATGACGGTCAATATTATTTGGAGCACCGAGAATAATAAAAACCATTCCACGGTCTGTCCTCCAGCCTTCGATGTAGTGTGAGAAATTTTCGTTTGCAAAAACAACTCTTCGATAGTATTCGTCAAAAACAGGGTTATCTTCCGATTGGGGATCGGGATCTTTCTTCTTCCAATAAGCAAGATATTTTTGGATTTTTTCTTCTTTCGATTTCGAATCATTTATTTCATCAAGCTCACTGCTTGTTGCAATATAAACCATTTGGGCGATTGCTTTATCTAAATCTCTTATTGATGTCGGAACGCCCATCCATCTTGAAACAAAATTTTTAATGGTTGAAATAGCCAAATCATTTTTATCGTCCTTAACGTCCGCCGCCAATATGTAATTACCTAAACCTAAATCAACGTCTTTTATATTATGGAATATTTGAGTCCTGCCGGAATCGATTTGCCTGGCAACTTCTTCTTTGTAAACTTTATCCTTACCATTATCTAACACGGAATATTCAATTTTAACTTCTCTAGGCATGCTGGAATAAACTTCGAAGAAAAATGGTATGCCATCCTTTTTTGCCGCAACATTTCTTGAAACATTCGGTATGATTTTGCTGCTGCCTTCAATAACGGTCTGCTTCGAAATTAACATTATATCGCTCATCGCAAATTCTTGCTCCAACTTACGAACATTTATAACATTTTCTGCAGCATATTCCTTTCTAGAATCTACATCCTCAAATGCGGTTCGCATCAAATATTTTCCCGGTTCTAGGTTGAATGATCTTAAGCTTAAGTTATAATTATATTTAGAAATGGTTTGATCAAATTCCTTTACAGTTATTTTTTCACTCCACGATTTTTCGACTAAAAGATTATCCTTGTCTTCATCAAAAACCGAGACAGTAAGATTGTATTTCGATTCAAAACCAGCTGAAGCTTTTACAAATTGTATTTCGGAATATGGTACTTGAACAAAAACATCTAAACGTGTTTTACCAGATTCGATTGAAGCAAAGTTTAGATAGTCTTCGAAAAATTTTGCTTTTGGATTAAACTTAATTTCTTTATCCTGCTTTCCCGGCTGTGCAAAAACTGCGGTAACTAGAAGAAAGCAGCAAATTATTTTGAATAAGCTTTTCATAACAAAATCCTCCACTATATTATTAACTTACCAAAGACATCATAATCATCGTAGTCATAAAATTCCACATCATAAAAATTACCGATGTTAATACCGCTGCCAGCCGGAATTAAAACATCGCCATCAATTTCCGGCGCATCTCGATACGAACGCGCTACATAATAACCATTTTCTCTGTCTTCGACTAAAACTCTTAATCTTTTTCCTGAAAGTGCTTTATTTTTTTCAGTAGAAATATCTTTCTGTATTTCCATTAGAACTTCGAGCCTTCGCTTTTTTTCTTCTTCAGATACAGGGTCGCCAAGAATAAAGCTGCTTGTACTTTCTTCTTTTGAATATGTAAATACACCTAACTTATCGAATTTAGTTTCACGAACAAATTCACAAAGCTCATCAAAGTCTTTTACTTTCTCAGTAGGATACCCGACAATAAAAGTAGTTCTTAAAACAATCTTCGGAACACGAGCACGTAAATTTGCAATAAGCTCTTTGGTTTTTGTCTTGGTAATTCCTCTTCGCATTGATTTTAAAACATCATCGGAAATATGCTGAAGCGGAACATCGATATATTTGCAAATTTTTTCATTATTGGCAATGACATCAATTACATCTTCGGGAAAGTGTGACGGATAAGCATACATGATTCTAATCCATTCAATTCCATTAATTTCGCTCAGCTTTGTTAGAAGCTCGGCTAAATTTCTTCTTCCGTAAATATCTTTACCATAATCAGTTGTATCTTGGCCAATAATTATAAGCTCTTTAACACCTTTTGCGGCTAAATGATTCGCTTCGAATATAAGCTCTTCCATCGGTTTGGATTTATGCAATCCGCGCATTAAAGGAATTGCACAAAAGGAACACGGATGATCGCACCCCTCAGAAATTTTTAGATACGCTGTATGATTAGGTGTAGTTAATAATCTTTCACCTAAAAGCTCATACTTCAATTCACCACCAAGTTCGTGTATTATTTCTTCATATTTTTCGGTTCCAAAAAACGCATCAACTTCGGGAATCTCCTTTATCAAATCTTCTTTGTATCGTTCGGATAAACAACCGGCAACAACAATTTTTTTAACCTGTCCTAATTTTTTCAGTGCTACGGCATTCAAAATTGTCTCGATAGATTCGTTTTTTGCTGCTTCAATAAACCCGCAAGTATTTATAATTAATGTTTCGGCATCATTTGGATCTTCAGCTAAATCAAACTTATTAACTTGAAGCTGTTTCATTAATCTCTCGGAATCAACTGTGTTTTTTGAACAACCCAATGTAATCACGCTGACTTTATTTTGTTTATTCTTATTCATGCTAATTTTATGCTTCACCTCATGTGATTGTAATTCAAACCGAAACCACTAAACAATAACAGATACGTAAACGAAGCTCTCACTTTATAATAAAATTTATATTAAATCAAAATTTTTATAGTGCAATTTAATGATAGATAACAGCTAATAAGGTTGAAATATTAAGTGCATGCGAGAGTTACTAAGGTTCATTATTATGATATTTTCGTTTCAATTTTATATTGAGATTACTAAAACATTTTTGTTGGATGAGTGATCCAGTTTTATTTGGATCAATGTAAAACCTTATCTATTTTTTTCTAACCTTAGTAATAAACTAAACCTTAACTGCTTTGACCTTATTACTTTATTAATAATTCCATGATTTTGGATTAAGATTTTTACAGCACTGGTCAGTGTTGTGCTGCAATAAATTACTTTTTGTTTACTTCAGTTAAAAAATCATCTTTCAATCCACAGTAAGAGAATAAGAATTAGCGGGGCAGAAAATATTAATGAATCGAACCGGTCAAAAATTCCGCCGTGGCCGGGAATAAGACCGGAAGAATCTTTTACACCCGAATCTCTTTTGAAAAGTGATTCTATCAAATCACCAATTTGTCCAAAAACTCCAACGATTATCCCGATTCCTATTGTTGAATTCCAGGAAAGGAAATCTAAGACAATTATTTTGGAAGCAATCATAGCCAATATGGCAAAAACAAAGCCGGCGATTGCGCCTTCCCAGCTTTTTTTAGGACTAACACGCAGAAAAAGTTTATGCTTTCCAAATGCGGTGCCAATGTAATATGCTGCGGAATCGCAAATCCAAATTGCTGCAAAGATGCAGATGATTAAAAATCCACCGTGCAAATAATTTTCTTTAGACTGAATGTAAAACTCTCGTATAGAAATTAATGCAGCAGAAAATAATCCAATGTAAAGAACTCCTAAAAGAGTACTGCCTAAATTTAGTAACGACGAGTTTTTATTTCTAAACAGTTCGATCGCACAAAGTGCAGCAACAACTATAAGAAGAGAAGCATAACTATCAGCAAGTTTTAAGTAGGAATTAACAACTAAGTAAAATACACCGAGTAATCCCATAAACAAATTTACGTGCATATTTTTATTGCGAACTAATAAAGAAAATTCATAAAAAGAAATTAGCGAGATGACTAAAACAAAAAAGAGGAAGAAAAATCCGCCTAAATAGCTCGCAGCTAAAATAACCGGTATTGCGATTATCGAAACTAAAACTCTTAGAACTCCATTACTCATCGCCATTAGTTTCAGCTTCTTTTATGTTTTCGTTTTTAACTTTTTGAATAAAAGCTACAGCATCTTGCACATCTTCTTTTCGAACCAGAAGCTTTACTACAGAAAAATCACCTGGGGCAGGATAATTCCTATCTTTTTGAGATAACACAACCGCCTTAATTCCGGCGCTTTCAAGATTATTCTTTATCATTTCAACCTCATATTCTTGAGATGAAGTGTAAACAATCTCCCAATTTTGTTCGCTCCATTCTTCCGGCTTAATATAATCATCATCGGGAAGCAGAGCTGAACCGCAATCGGGACAAAAGGCCATTCCTTCAACATATTCATATTCGCATTTCGGACATACTGGCATAAGTCCTCCTATATTTTTATTGCTTTAGAATAATACTTTTTAATTGTGAATAAAACTCCTGCAAAGAGTACAACCATAAATAATAAAAGCATAAATGATGATCCTAACTCAACCGGCTTTTGAACTTTTGAACTGATAAGTTCAGCATCGCCAAAAATAAAGTAAAGCATAACTGCTGCGAAATTATTCAGGAAATGAAGTATTATCGGTATGATTATCGAACCGCTCATGTATGCTGCAAATCCAAAATACAAACCAAGAACAATGAGGGGAATTAACCCATAAGGATTAAAATGATTTGCACCAAAAAATATTGCCGTGATAAGTGCAGCATAAAACGGCTTCATTTTCATTTCAAAACTTCTCTGCACTAATCCTCTAAACATTGCTTCTTCACTTAATGCCGGAATAACTGCAACAACAAATACGATTAATATTCCTTCATAAACAGAATTGGCTTTCAGCAAACTGCCATAAGTTTTTTCAATGTACGTATTGAGCGTATCTAAAAGTTCTTTAAATGTTTTAATGATAGGTACACTGTTGGCAAGCTGATCAATAAAATAATTTTGGATGTAAAGATAATTTTGCAGAAGAACAGTTAGAATTGCTATCCCGATTGTGAAGAGAAGAACTTCTTTCCAACCGGGAATTTTTATGCGAAGAAATTTTGTAACATCAGTATAAAATAATCTTGAAAAAACGAGAGCAGGCAATAATATAAATAAAATTTGACCTGCCATTGTCATTAATCTTATTCCGTTTACAGGAGCATTTTCAATATCCAAACCAAAAATAAGAAGCGTTAGCAATCCGCCAACAATTTGATATAAAAAAAATCCTCCTATCAAACCGATAAATGCGGCACCTATTGGAGATATTTGCGGGTTAAATTGCTGTTCGGGAGTTAATTCGGGCTGAAGTTGTTCTTTGAATTCATTACCGTATCCGGAATTTTCGTTCAGCTCTGGGTCTTTGTTTTGTTCATCCATATTAACGGGAAAATTTATGATTTGAAGAATTTTTTCGAATCAAATTACTTAAAAACCAATTTCTATCAAATTTAAATTAGCTTCGAAAAGAATGGAGAGCGATTATCTTTTTGAAGTTAATTTACCGGCTAATCCTTCATACGCGGTTAATTCCCCGTCAATGGCGCCAATTATAACTTTGGTTTTAACTTTAACCGGAAGCTTTAAAGCATCATCTGTCATCCAAACGAGGATGCTTCCCTCACTTTTAAATAGTCCGCCTTCCTGAACTAATGGTTCAACAACAATGCAGCCAAATTTCCCGGCAGGAACTTCAACGGTTTCCTTACCATGGTATTTTACATCTAAATCGTAAACTCTATCTTTATAAAAATTTTTTAAGTGAACTCTATCATCAGCTTTAAGTTTTGAGTAATCGAAAGTTCTTGCAAAATACAAAGCTGAAACAATATCGTTTACATATTTTGGAATTTCATATTCACCTTCGCTGGTTTTTGCTTTTCCTTTGCGCTGATCAAAAAATGCTGAGAAGTCGCGCGAATAGCTCCCCTCTCTGATATGCTGTTCAAATCTCCAGGGAAAAAGTCCTTCAACATCAAGATATGTTTCATATCTATCTCTAACTTTGTATATCCAATCAAAGCTTGGAACAGTGTTTACTTCGAATGTAACATGATAGGCATTTCGTCCGGAAATTCTTTTTATTTTAGGAATATTAAACGTTGCTATTCCAGCAGTGACAAATCCATACTTAACATCAAAGGTTAATTTTTCATTTACCTTAAAAGCTTTGTTCTCAACTTTTCTGAACTCATCTGGAGGAGTGAATATCATTCCATTGAAAAAAAATGTCGTAAATACAAGAATTGAAAACAAAAAGGATTTAGGCATTAATTTCTCCATCATTTTTCTTAAAGTTAAGTAATTTTTGCACTTCTGAAAACACTTTGCTCATTTTAATGCTGCTCATACAATTTAAACGCTCACACTGTTCACTTGTACAATCAGAACAATCGATTTCCGGAATAAATATTTTTGCGCTGCTCGAATATGGTCCCCATCTTTTGGCTGAACAAGATAAAATTTTGGAGTAAAAACCAATAGTTGATTTTCCTAATGCTGCGGCAATGTGAATTGGACCGGTTGAATTTGAAATAAAAAGTGCCGATTTATTAATTATTGCAATCATTTCCGCCAGTGATAGTTTTCCTGCAAAGTTTTTTATGTTGTCGTTTATAACTAGTTGATCACAAAGTTTTTTCTCCGAGGAAAGTCCGGTAATAATTATTGAAACTTCCGATTCTTTTGACAACATTACAACAAGGTCTTTAAAGCTCTTAATGGGAAGATCAATGGCGCTGCCACCGCTTCCAGGATGAATAATGATAATTGGCTTAGCGGGGTAAATCTTACAATCCTTTAGCAGCTTATCAATTGCTTTTTCACTTTGTGATTCCACATTAAGATGAAAATCTATTTTATCAATACTAACTTTCTCAACAATTCCAAAAGCTTTAAGAAGATTAACATTATATTCAAGCTCATGTTTCTCCGCATACTTTCTGTGCTCAAATATTTTGTGATTGAGCAGAAAAGAATACCAGCGGTAGCCGGTTCCAATTCTATGCTTTATTCGGCTTAAGAACACAATTAAAGCTGTTTGAAAAGTTGGATATACGATTAAGCACGAATCAAAATTATATTTCTTCAATTCTTGATAATTTTCTTTTATGATTACCTTACCATCTGCCTCTTTCAGTAATAAAATTTCATCAATAAAAGGATTTTCAAAAGCTAAACTCTTTGTGTATTTTCGTAAAAGGTATGTCACTCTGCACTTGGGGAAATGTCGTTTGATAATTTCAGCCAGAGGCAGAGATAAAACCACATCGCCAATTCTATCTGTTCTTACAATTAATAAATTTTTAGGTTCAATCATCTTCTTGAAACGAATGGATTACCTTTTATAAAAAATCTCCACTGCAAATTTACTGATCTTGTAATACCAATCCTTTTGCTGACACCAATTTCTTTGCTTCTTAGCTTTGGTTGATTTAAAATAAAAATTTCATTCCCGGTTAGATCAACACCATTATGCTTTCTATTTATTCCACAAGCTTGACATAATTTCCCGGGACCATTTGTTAGATTATATTTTTCTTTATCGTGAATTAATTTTCTTCCAAAACGATTTTTTATCATCACGTCGATACTCTTCATCGGTTCAAGTGCTCTAATCAAAACAGCAATGCCTTTATCTTTTTTGCCAACAACAATATTAGCACAAAAATGAGCACCATAAGTAAAATACACGTATAAATATCCGCCTTCATTGAACATCACTTCATTGCGGTTTGTTTTTCCTTTAAACGCATGAGAAGCCTGATCATAATCTCCATGATAAGCTTCAACCTCAACTATTTTGCCGGATAATATTTTGCTGCCGGATTTTTTCACCAAAACTTTCCCAAGAAGATCTCTGGCGACAAAAAGTAAATTGCGGGTATAAAATTGTCTGCTAAGCTTTTTAGGTTTGTAAAAAATCATAAAAAGTTAATGAGGCTAATACCAGGATTATTTTTCAAGGCGGGATTTTAATTCTTCGATTGAATGAAGATACTTTTCTTTATTCTCAGGCTTTCTCTCAATCAGCTTTTCATAAATTTTTATGGCTTCTTTTAATTCACCTTGTGAAATATAAATTTTTGCCAGAGTTTCCGATATTAATAAGGTCTCGTACGTTTTGGGCTCATCAGCGGGAGTTAGGTTCCCATCATGCGTTTCAAATGGAATCTTAATATCAGCATGTTTTAGATCATCAATATTATAAATAGTTTTTTCTCCGCGTTGAATACTCTCAATTTCTTGCAGGTAAAAATTAAATGTTTTGGGAGAATGAATAATATCGCTGGCTGATTTTAAATGCTGCACTGCCTGGTGATATTTTCCAAGCTGTGCATAAGTTTTACATAATAAGATTTGTGCAGAAGTGTCAGTAGGAAATTTTTCTAAATGTCTTTCAAGTAATTGGGCTGATTCCACATAGTGTGCATTTGCGTATTTCTTCGCAGCTAAACAGAGTGAAAGATGTGTTTCTCGATTCAGGTTCGAAATAATTTGCGCCTTTTGCGTTAACGAATCGAATAACTTATCCAACTATTTTCCGATCGTACTAGACTTTTGAGTATGCATGTTTAATTGAAGTTAGCGACACAAAAGAAAATCCCAAAAAGAATAAAATCTGAAATGGTAATGCCGCTATCTCAGAAAAATAAATTGATGAACCAATTCCAACCAGACAATACAAAGCCATAATCAGTTCAACATAAACCGAAAGCCCTATTTTGCGGCTTGTATAATGTTTGCCAATCCATGAATCTTTTTCATTTTCAAGCTTGAATTTTGGAGTTCTGACGAATTCACTTTTTCTGCTTAAAAGTCCTTCAATAACAGCACGTGAATTGTTAACTGCAAAACCCATGCTTCCAGCCATGAACAAAGGAAACAAAACTATCTTTTTGCGCCAATCCGTTCTAATATCTTTCTGTGAATAAAGATAAAAAACGAATGAGCTTATGAATGCCAAAACAAATAATGATAAAACTGCAAAATAAAGCTCATGCGAGCCGCTGTTCTTAATAAATATTAATGGAACATTCAATATTGCAGCTAACAAAATGAACGGAAAAACTAAATTGTTAGTCAAATGAAAAGTTGATTGAAGCTTTACCCGCAGAGGAATATCCGATTTCCAAACAAGTGGAAGAATTTTTTTTGCAGTTTCAATTGCACCTTTGGTCCAACGGAATTGCTGGGATTTAAGTGCATTAATTTCTGATGGTAGTTCTGCAGGTGAAGTAAAGTCTTTTAAGTAAACAAATCTCCAGCCATTTAGCTGGGCACGATAGCTTAAATCCAAATCTTCTGTAAGAGTATCAGTATGCCAATCACCAGCATCAATAATGCAGCTTTTTCTCCAAACTCCGCCGGTTCCGTTAAAATTAATGAAGAACCCTGCTTTATTTCTTACGGATTGTTCAATCACAAAGTGACCATCCAAAGCTAATGCTTGTGCTTTTGTGAGAAGAGAAAAATCTCCGTTAAGATGTTCCCATCTCGTCTGAACCATTCCAATATTTTGATCGCTAAAGAAAGAAAGGGTTTTACGTAAAAAGTTTTTGTCTGGAATGAAATCGGCGTCAAATATCGCTATGTACTCACCTTTAGCTGTACTTAAACCTTCCTTAAGAGCACCAGCTTTAAATCCAGATCTGTTAGAACGACGAACATGTTTTATGTCAAATCCTTCATTCTTCTTTAATTCAACTGCTTTGGCTGTAATGTTAACCGTTTCGTCCGTGGAATCATCAAGTACTTGAATTTCTAATTTATCCTTTGGATAATCAATCTCGCACACAGAATCAATTAATCTTTCCACAACATACATCTCGTTATAAAGCGGCAGCTGAATTGTAACCAAAGGAAATTCTTCCGGTCTGTTTCTGGGAATCGGTTTTACATCACGGTATTTATTGTAGTAAAAGATCATGATGAATCCGTGGCATCCGAAAACGAATAGGATAAACAGGGCAACGAAGTATGAAATAAGTACTATATCATCCATAACTATTTATTTGAGCAACCTTATACTGTTATTACCATCCTGAAACTGTATCAAGCAGGATATCCTGAGTTATTTTTTCAATCGCTTCTTCGATTGCATTTTTTCTTGAATCAATACTTCCTCCGGACGGATAATCTCCATAATTGGAGAAAGTTTTTTCAAATATTGTTTTTCTTTTTACTAAATCTTTGTTAACAACTTGAACTGAAATAGTAATTCTTCTTGTTGCGATTTGCTCCCCGGCAGAAACGATTGCCGGTGCATCTGTAAGAGAAACTACCGTACATTCCAAAATTGCATTTACTGTTGTTTTATCGGTTACCTGAAGTGTATTATCATCAATGAATTTTTGAGTCAGCACTTCAGTAATTTTCTCACGTAAGCCGGGTTCACCACCCCCGCTTCTGTCGTCAACAATCGGAATTGCTATAGTCTTTAAATGTTCGGGAACAGAAGCGCCTGTAAAAGAATACACGCAACACCCGCCAAAATTAAGCACCATAGAAGTGATAAACAAACACTGAATTATGAGTAAAAAATTCATTTTCTTGCAAAATTTGCAGATTTTTAAACGATTGGATCTTCCTGAAGTCATGCTTTTTTTCTTAATCATCGTGGATATCGTACGCCTTAATTTTTCTATACAAAGTTCTCTCGCTTATATTCAATTTCCTTGCAGCTTCCCTTTTATTCCCCCTGGTTTGATACAATGCGTTTTTGATCGCTTCCATCTCCATTTGATTTATTGGAATTACCTCTCGTCTTTGATTATTCCCTGTTGAACCCTTGATCTCCATTTGCTTCTGAAGAACCAGATCCTTCAATTCAAGAATATCTTTTTTTATCTCAAAAAGAGCCCGATATAAAATTTCTCTATCAACTTCTTCAGGCGTTTTTTTAAGGAACACGGGAAGATTCCTGTGGTCAGTATCCTCAACACGTACATTCAAAAGGTTAATGAAATGCGAGACATCAAGTACATCGCTTTTGCTAATTGCAATTGCAGATTCAAGTGTATTTTTTAATTCACGAATGTTTCCTGGCCAGCTATACTCCTTTAAAAGTTCTAATGCTTCATCCGTGAGCCGCGGAGGTTTTCTTTTATTTGATTCCGAATATCTTGTGATAAAATAATATGCAAACTCCTCAATATCACTTTTTCTTTTTCTTAATGGAGGAATACTCAATGTTACAGCTTTAAGCCGAAAATATAAATCCTCTCTGAACTTTCCGGCGTCAACCTCTTTTTGAAGATCCTTATTGGTTGCGGCAATAATTCTAACATCAACACTTGTAACGGTCTCAGCACCAATTTTCATGAACTCTTGTGTTTCGATTGCACGTAATAATTTAACTTGAGTTCTCAAGGGCATTTCAGCAATTTCGTCAAGAAATAGAGTTCCGCCATTCGCAATTTCAAAATATCCTTTTCTTGTTTCGAAGGCGCCGGTGAATGATCCTTTTTTATGTCCAAAAAGTTCACTTTCTAAAATGCCTTCCGGAATTGCACCGCAGTTTACACTTACAAGAGGTTTTTCTTTGCGATGACTGTACCCATGAATTGCTTGAGCAAAAACTTCCTTCCCAACGCCGCTTTCCCCGTAAATTAAAATTGAAATATCCGCTTTTGCAACTTGCATAGTAATGTCAATAAGATCCCGCATCTCTTTCGATCTACCGATAATTCCAAACTCTTTTTTGAATTCTTCAATAATCATTTTTTGCAAGTAATTAACTTTGAACGGTGAATAATAATGAAAATTCTATTCGATTGCCCAGCGAAATATATCATATTTTTAAGGTTTAATAAAAACCATTCCTCCCCTGAAGTCCAGGGTAGAATCTCTACAAAATCGTTACCTCTCCATGATACAATCTAGGATACTACTTATTAAAGCCCAACACTGTAAATTAAATTGCTGATGAAAAGATTTCTCCACCTAATAAGCTTCTAAGGTTGGACAGCAATATTTAAGTTTATTACTAAGGTTAGAAAAATATAACTAAGGTTTTGTAACTGTTTCCTTAAAAATACTGACCTTAGTAACCTAAACCAGTATATACTTTTTCAACCTGATCATCTTATTAAGATTAATAAAACAATTAGGATAGCTGTATAAATTTTATATAAATAATTGTTCAATGAGTGATCATATCCGAACAATCAAACCATCATCAGCAAGTACGATTTTATCAATAAGAATTTTAGGGAGGCTATCAATTTTTTGCTTTAACTCTAAAGCAAGTTCATCACCTAAATGCGTAAGGTAAACTTTTTCAGGTTGATTCGTTTCAATATAATCTAGAATGCTCTCCCATTTGATATGAGCTGCTTCAGTAATTATAATTTCAGGCTTTTGATCTCTGAATAAATCTAAATCTTTTTCAGATCCAATGTCGGCGGAGTAATAAACTCTTCTTTCCCCAAGCAGGAGCAAAAAACTGCTGCATGCAAAGCCAGCCTTCCTTCCGTCCAGATAATTAACATACTCATCTAAATGAGAATTTTGCTTGGATATGAATTTAAAATCTTCGGACAAAACTATCTTTTCGCCATGTTCAAATTCAAAATACTCAATCTCAAAGCTTGATCTTTCCATAAAAACAAAAGTTTGATGAAGGAACATCCTTAAAATTTCAGCAAGATTTTTATGACAAAATATTTTAAGCTTCTTCACTCTCTTTAACTGCTTCATTTGAACAATTAATGAAGGAAATCCTGCAGAATGATCCGGATGTAAATGTGAGAATAATATTCCATCAATCAAATCAATTGAAATGCCTTGAGATAAAAGCGCTTTTGATGTACCGTCGCCGCAATCAATCAACAAATTAAATGAGTGAGATTTGACTAACAGAGAGGAGTGAAACCTTTTAAGTGATGTCTTGCCGGAACTTGTACCGACAAATACTATGGAGAAATTATTTACTTTCATTCAAACTTAACAACCCATCCTTGAAGTTTAAATTTAGAGTTGATTATATTTGAAAAACTCTTAGCTTCCTCTTCAGTAGTAAATTTGCCAACAAATACAACATGGAATAACGAACCGCCAACAGACTTATCTTTAACTTGAGAAGAATAACCTGCTTTATCAAACTCGGTTTTCAATTTGAGAGCATTTTCTCTCCGTGTAAATGCACCGGCTTGAACTGTGAACTTATATTCTTTATCAACTGCTTTTTCTTTTACCTTTGGGGAAGTTTTACTGTCCTCCGTCTTAACTGCTGCCTTTGTATTTTCTAAAAACGTAACTCTACTTGCAAGTTTTATGTATGCTGATTCGGGATATTCAGTCTTTAGCCGATTTAAATAAAGCTCTGCCTTATCTGTTTTATCAATGGCAGAGAAGTAAGTGTAAATTCTATAAATGGCATCGTCAGCATATTTTGAGTTTGGATACTTATCCACTAATGATTTGTAAATTTGAAATGCTTTATCACCATCTTCAGTTAATAAACCCTCGAGATAAATTAGGGAGGAGCTGTTGCGATAATATTGTTTAAGTTCCGGAAGCATTCCAATTACTTCACCTTTTTCTCCGGCTTCAATTTTTTTTAAGTAAGGTGTGATATTGAGATCTTGCGGAAAAACATTTGCTGAGGGGATTAAGATGAAGATTAGGATAAAGATGAAAAAAAATAGATTGCTATAATTCGGTTTCATCTGGAAAATTTAACCAGTTAGTGCTAATCTGTTCTGTGCTGAAGCTGTATTTTGTAGAACATTACCAAAAAGAGTGGCATGTGTTGCTCTATTAATTATTACTTTAACGTAATCACCAATCTTAATGTTTCTATCATTTGGAATAATCACTACTTTGTTCGAATCCGTTCTTCCCGAAAGGAATTCATCAGATTTTTTGCTTAATCCTTCAACTAAAACCATTTCTTCATTTCCAACACGAGTCTGATTTATCTGGTAAGAAATTTTTTGCTGAAGTTGAATTATTTCTTGCAGTCGTCTTGATTTAACTTCTTCAGTAACATCATCATCCATTTTGAAAGCTTTTGTTCCCTCACGCGGAGAATACTTGAACATGTAAGCGCCATCATATCTGACTTTCTTCATCACATCAAGCGTCATTTGATGATCGGCTTCTGTTTCAGTTGGAAATCCCGAAATAATATCTGTTGAAAAACTTACTTCTGGAAATATTCGTCTTGCCTTATCAATTAAATTAAGATAGTGCTCAATAGTGTAAGTTCTATTCATCAATTCCAAGATTCTATTTGAACCCGACTGCACCGGCAGATGAATAGAATTACAAATGTTTGCATGCTCAGCTATTGTGTGAAGTAGCTTGTCAGATAAATCTTGCGGATGTGAAGTTGTGAATCTAATTCGCATTGTTGAATCAACTTTTGCAGAAGAGGCAAGTAAATCGGAAAAATCACTCTCACCATCAAGATAGGAATTAACATTCTGTCCGAGCAAAGAAACTTCCTTAAATCCTCGATCCGATAAAAGTTTTATTTCATCAATAATCGATTTTAACGAACGGCTTCGTTCTCTTCCTCTTGTGAATGGAACAACACAGAAAGTACAGAACTTATCGCAGCCGCGCATTACAGAAATCCAAGCAGACAATCCATCCTCGCGGTAAGGAATTATATCATCATAAGTCTCAGTTTTCGAGAGTCTAACTCCAATTCCTTTTTCACCATTGAATGCAAGATCAATAAATTCAGGCACTCTGCGGTATTCGTCTGGACCAACAACCAAATCAACTATCTTCTTATCTTCCACCAAATCTTTTCTTAATCTTTCTGCCATACATCCTAAAACACCCACAACTAAATTTGGATTAGAATTTTTTAATGTCTTAAGATTACCTAATCTTCCATAAATTCTTTGTTCAGCGTTATCCCGGATACTGCATGTGTTAAGTAAAACCACATCGGCTTCATCAAGTTCTTTTGCCAATCCATAACCGTGACCTTTTAAAATACCCATGATAAGCTCGGTATCAGCCACATTCATCTGGCAGCCGTAAGTTTCGATATATACTTTATTTTCTTTCATTCTCATTACAAAACCTCCGAGGTTTGCATCGCATTTGCGGTGTAAAACCTCGGAGGTTTTATTTTAGTATCTCAAATTTGAGGAGGAAATATAAGATAATAACCGATGTGCTTCAATGTATAACCCCAACCTCCGAGGCTTGCAATCTTTTTTCGTGTCAAACCGCGGAGGTTTGAATGGGTTCAATGAAATATTTAGAATGCTCTATGGAAAAATTATATTCAGTTAATAATTTTTAATTAATTATTGAAAATTTGGGGCTGCTTCCTATAATCCTTTCAATTCCTCAACCGTCTTTGGCATTCCAATCAGCTTTTTATCCTTATCAACTAAAAACATTGTCGGTGTTGCATAAATAAAATAATCTAATGCTGCTTTTCCTTCCCAACCTTTAAGATCTGATGCATTTATCCAATCATTCAAATTATTGGTTTTCACGAAATTCGACCAGTCTGCTTTTAATGAATCAATTGAGATTGCTAATACTTCAAACTTTTTCTCTTTTTGATTTTTGTAAAGCTCATTTATTTGAGGAAGTAGGGTTTGGCAATGCGGGCACCAGCTCGCATAAAATACTATAAGTGTTTTTTCTGATTGTATTTTATTTAACTCAATAGCAGAATCGGATAAATCTGACATTACAATATTCGGAACAGTTGTTCCGACCTTGAACATTTTCGATTGCTCAATCCTTTTATCCATTGCCGTTGTAAGCTTTTGATCTAAACATAGATCATCTTTAATCACATAATTTTCGACTATGTAATTGAGCACATTGTCAAATCCGAATTTCTTAAAGCCATCTAACAAATACTCAACTATGTGTTGGTAAACTATATTATTTACCTTTGCCTTATTCAGAATTGAATCTACTGCTGACATAAATTCTTTTTCAAGCAGTTCCAATGGTAATTGAGGATTGCGATAATAAGTGAGATACTCTATAGTTTTATTTGTGAATGCATCTGAGTAAATCAATTCGTAATCATAAAAATTAACGTCGTCCAATGCATGTGATTTTAGAAATGCTAACTGCTTGTCAAAAGGTATCTCAGAATCAACAACCGGAATTTGTGATGATCTCACATATTTAGCAATAAAGGATTTGGGATTCGCTTGAGAATTAATGTTTACAAAACTCAAATAATCTTCTTGGACTTGAACAAGTTTTTCTTTTGTAATTTGATAATAATCATCGTTATTTGGATAGCGAGCGAGTATTAGCTGAAGCAGTTCGGTCTTTGTTTTATATGCTTTATTTAGTTTTACAAATTCATAATAAATTTTATTTGATTCGGATTTTAGGACTTTAAGACTATCAATAATGCTATTCGCATCTGTTGCTATTTCTATATTTTCTTTATCATAAACAAAATCTATCCATCCTGTCTCGGCTCTGCTCTGCAGATCTGGGTTGTTTTTATAAGATAAACGATAAATACCAGAATGTTTATTCGAAAGACTAAATTGAAAGACTCCAATTTTATTTGATCTTATCGAATCAATAAATGAAATTTTTTCTCCCTGTAATGAAGATAGAGTTGCCGAGCTATTGCCATTGTTTTCAACCTTAATACTTATCTGGGCATAAGTAGCATGAAAGCAAAAATAAATTAAAGCGATGATAAGAATTTTATTCATCTGATATTCTTTAAAACCCCGCGGAATTGCGGGGTCATATTAAAAAGGCGATTTGTTTTAATCCTTTAGGCAACGAATACTAAACGCATAGTCCTTGTTGACATTGCAGAACAAGTTAATACTACTATTGCTATTGTTCAGGTATAAATAGTATGCGAGGTCGGAGTCAGCATTTTCCTCCGTCGAAGTCCAAAAATAAGCGACATATCCTAAATTGATGTAAAGACGACCTTTGGTAAGGGTACCCGCTAGTAGTGCGGAAAATCCGCTTGTGTTTGTGCCCTCACCATCTTCGTACCCAAACCCTTTTGCTTTCAAAGAGTTTCCATCATTATTAACCGTTACCATTAGCTTTTCAAAATCGGTTTTTGTTGGGATGTGCCAACCAGTGGGGCAGATACCTTTGACTTTAGGAGTTGTCTTATACTGCATTGCTTCATCCCATTTATATAAACCTCCGTAATAGTCACAAAGATCTTTTCTGCCACCATAACAATATTTTTCAATTACTCCATTGTTGCTTGATTCTTGTCTGCTAATTATCATTGTTCCCACATCAAGATTTTCTTTTAACCAGCACTGGGTGCCAACTTGTAATGTATGATATGTTTTTCCTTTATAATAAACTGTTTGCGTTCTATCGCAACTATTGGGTTCGTCATTTCCCGCCAACTGAAATACTTGATTGACACTCACCGATAGGTTCTTCTCAGTCTGATTGTTATTTTTTTTAATGGTTTCAACTTTATTTAACTTCTTGGGTGGCTCGGTAATTATGAAGCGATGAATTATATCTTGAAATTTTTTTTCATCTTTAATGTTTTTAATAACATTTTCCGATGTTAACTTAAGAGATCCTGTTTGGGCATTTATTAACATTTGAGTTAAGAAAATGAGGATTGATAGAAAGATATATGATATTTTCATATTTATACCATCGAAAAGATTTAATAAAATATTGTATTAAGAGGAAAAATAATATCAAATCAATTTATCACATGAATTATTAATTAAACAATTTTCACAATCTGGATTTCTAGAGTGACACCATTTTCTTCCAATCTCCCAACATGAATAATCAATAATTCCGGGAAATTCTGGATTAAGTTCACGTGCTTTAAATATTATCATATTCTTGTTTGCATCTTTGGATACTATTCCGGTTCTTTTTAGTACGCGAACTATATGAGTATCAGGTGAAATATCAACTGAATAATAATCGGAAAATTGAATGCGGAATTGACGAGCTAAAATATTTGCGGCCATAGTTGATATTTTAATACCACTGCCTTTGAATTCCAGAAATCGATAGACAACTAATGCACTACTAGGTGAATTTGACCATATTTTTTTTGCATCACCATCATACTTCTCTATGATATCTTTTATACCATTAAAAAATATGTCGCTCATTTTATCATTAAATCGATGAAGTCTCTTTCTAACGAAGACTTCATGAATTTCACTTTTAGGTATTAAATAAAGGTCTTGAATGTTAAATATCTGTAAACTCTCACAAACTTTAAATGGAATTATCCATGCTCTCTCCGCTTTAATTTGCCGATCCATTAGACAAGCTAAGACGAAGGCATAAGATGATTCTTCAAGGTTATTAAGAAAATTATTAGCTTCTTCATCAGAGACTAAATGCACAATTTGAGCAACTGGATCGGCAAAACGTTCTTCGCCAATTATCACTAATCGATGAGGCATTTTACCACACTAAATATTTGATTCCTAACCATGACTTAGTACAATTTTAGTTAATCTATAAAATATTAATTAGAACTTATTGGTTTTATATACTTCATTATTTATAAAATTAGCTAATCCTTTATGCAGCGAACACTAAAACCCATATTCTTATACCATTTTAGGAAGAAAAAATCCTTACTCTCGTAAAGTAAAGTCGCGTCCCATGCGGATTCAGCATCACTTTCAGTAGAACTCCAAAAGGCAGTCGCGCTACGCAAATTTAGGAAACTACCATCGTAATAGCAGTAGCCCGCCATCAAAGCTGAAAAACCAGTTGTGTTTGTACCAATCCTATAAAACCTTGTCCCACTAACAACTTTAAGTGCATTACCATCTCTGCTCACTGTTTTTTTAAAGTTTTAAACTCTTCTAAAGTTGGGATGTGCCATCCAGGCGGACAAATACCTTTTGCACCGTCTTTTTTTATGTATTGCATTGCCTCATCCCATGAATATAACGCCCCATATTTATCACAGTTTGATTCGTTGTCTCCATAACAATATTTTTCTATTACATAATTATTTCGTGGTTCTTGGTAACTCTCTATTCTCTTGCCCAAATTAAGATTTTCTTTTAGCCAGATCTGGGTTCCTATTTTAACTGTATTGTAGGTTTTACCTTCATAAGTTACCGTCAGTGGGGTAGTTTTATTAGATTTATTTTGTGAAATAAATATACCTACTTGAATATTTGCAGCCGCTGTAAATGCTTCAGTAACATTTATCTGAACATTTCCTAATCTTTTGCCATCTTTACTGGCACTAACGGTATAAATTCCTGGCTCGATTACTTCGATTTCATATTCTCCATTTCCGTCTGTAATTACTGTGTTGGATACTGGTTCTGTGGTAATGAGTGCACCAGCAACTGGTTTGTTCCCAGCGGGATTTACAATTTTTCCGTTTATAAATAGCTTAGACTTACATCCTATTAGCACAACAAATGAAGTCATCAGAAATAACAGAGTTATCCTCTTTTTCATACAAAACCCAGGATAATATAAAATTAAAGTGTTACAAACATATATCATAATTAAATAGGTTAAAACAAACCCGTCTCAGAAGAATTTATTGGTTCGTTTTAGAAATGGATTTCAATGTTTTCCGCATTAAAACGTCGTCCAAAAATTCCAAAAATAATTTTATCACATTATTGCTGGGGGCAGGTCTAAATGCGCCTTTAGAATCAGGTTAGAAGTAGTTGCCTCTGGAAAGGTAGAGGGGCGGAAGTATCTTTTTTCTGGTAAATTAAAAACTGGTATTTATTTCTCAGTTTGTTTGTTTTCTCGTTCTAAGAGAACCGATCAAAAATTAAATTCTCACAAATTCTGCCTTGACTTTCAGGAATCTATTCCTGATCTTTTCACACAATTTTTAAGAATTAGTCAATCCAGAAGGATTTCATTCATGCTTAAGAAATCAATATTCACTCTTCTTGGTTTAGTGCTCTCCTCTTTTTCGGTTTACTCTCAAACTGTACTAAGCAAATATGCCGGTGAGTTCATGGCAATTGGAGTTGGCGCCCGCGCTTTAGGTATGGGTGGTGCTTATGTCGCTATTGCAAATGATGTTACTTCCGGTTATTACAATCCTGCCGGATTAGCAAATATAAATTATCCACAGATTGCTTTGATGCATGCAGAACAATTTGGCAACCTCGTTAATTATGATTACGCCGGTGTTGCAATTCCTTTTGGGACTGATATGAGCTTTGGAATTAGTGCCATGCGATTGGCAGTTGATGGCATTCCTGATACACGAGATGCTTTGGTAATTAGAAATACTACAACACGATTATCCGACATAAATGATCCTCGTGCCGGAATAAATCCTGATTTAGTAACGGAGTTCAGTGATCAAGATTGGGCATTTTATTTAACATTTGCAAAAAGATATTCGGAAGATTTTTACTACGGTGCAAGTGTTAAAATTATTAAGCGAGATATAGCAGAATTTGGAGCTTTCGGTGTTGGTTTTGATGTTGGTGCGCTTTATACTCCTATAGAAAATTTATTCATTGGAGCTAACCTACAAGACATTACTACAACTTTAGTTGCCTGGAATACAGGCAGAAACGAACTAATCTCTCCGACAGCAAAAGTTGGTGCAGCTTACATGGTCGAGTTTTTCGGCGGCAAGCTCACTCCTGCATTGGATTTAGACGTGCGCTTTGAAAACAGACGGTTTGCTTCTAACTTTAATGTGGGTCCGGTCAGTTTTGATATGCATGCGGGCTTTGAATATAATTTCAAGAACTTATTTGCAGTTCGAGCAGGTTATAATGATGTTAAACAATTTACGCTTGGTGCAGGAATTAAGCTTCCTAAACTAAATATTGATTATTCTTTTGCGAGATTTAACTACTCCCAAAATGAAAGGTTGGACGACACACACCGAATCTCATTAATCCTAACATTAGAAGAAGCAAGATTTCTAAGATTAGGTTTGTAAAATAATTTTAGTTCCACCCCCCTGGCTGACTGATCTTATCAATAAAATATTTACCTAAAGTAAATATGAATCCCGAATTTCACCAGCTCGGTAAATTATTAATCTTCACCGGATTTTTTATTGTTGTATTAGGTGTATTATTTCTTTTAGGAGATAAGATTCCGTGGTTGGGAAAATTACACGGCGACATCTATATCAAAATCAAAAAGAAAAACTTTACTTTTTACTTTCCCATCGTCACTTCAATTATAATCAGCTTACCTTTAACTTTCGTTAGCAAGGTAATGATAATAATTCGCAAACAAACCCAGTTCTTTTGATTTTTATTACTATGCGTTAGGAACTGGGTTTGTATTCTTAATTTTTACTTAAGGTGACTTCTAAATTTGATTTTATATCTCTTTAGAAAATAATCAACTATGCTAATGGATGTTTTATTAATGAAATTACAGTAGAGAGGAATTGTAGATAGAGCGGCTCTCAATCTTTAATTTTGATAAAGAGCCGTTAAAAAGAATTAAGACTTTTTCAATAACCCGGTAATTTTATTTATGTACACTGATTTATTAACCAAACCAACGTGCTTATCTACGATTTTCCCCGTTTGATCAACTATAAATGAAGTCGGAATTGATTCAATATTTCCATACGCTTGATAAACCTCCATTGTTGCATATGCTACAGGGTAATTTATTTTAAATTGTTCGATGAATGGAATCACATCGGGTTTAGTTTCATTATCTAAAGATATGCCTATAATCAAAACATCCTTTTGATATTTATTTTGTATTTCAACTAAATCCGGAATTCCTCTTCTGCAAGGCGCACACCATGTTGCCCAGAAATCTATTATCACAATTTTACCTTTATGATCGGAAAGCTTTATGTTTTTTCCATTTGTAAGTTTAAGTGTGAAGTCCGGAGCTAAATCATCATTGTTTCTGGTTTCCAAGCCGCTCGTATTATCGTCTGCTTGGTAAACAGGCTCTTTCGATTCTGCTGTTTTTTGACAGCCCCAAATACCTGTGGTTAAAAATAAAATCATGAACACAGATAATACTTTTTTCACTTTGTCTCCTTTATTTGATCGTATCATTTAAATCTTTGGTTAGAATAATAAAACTAATACGGGAATCAACTATAGCTTTTTGAAATGTTCCTGCAGGGGAAACATAATTTGGCGGATAAGAACCACGCTCTTGAACACTTTGAGTATTATTAACTATGAAAAAGATAGTTAAAACAACTACTATAATGATCGTCCAAAAAGTATTTTTGTATCGCGGATTGATTATGTGCTTTTTCTCAACCGGTTTTTTACCAATTGGTTTGTCCTTACCATTTGCTTTTTTTTGTTGTGCCATTAGAAATTAAAAATTTTATTGATAATGTTTATTTTAGATTTGTTAAGTACTCTAATTCATAAATACGTTGACGTATTATGAAAGGATAAATGGTTAGTTTTTTACATACAATAAACAATAAATCATATTATTTATTAACATCTTTATTAAGTCTTGCTTTTAATAATAACTGATTTTAAAAAATTATTCATGTCAAAAACTTTATTTATATTTTCCTAACCTTAGTAACATAGCTTAACTCAGATACTTTTACCTTATTAGCTTATTGTTCAAATAAAGCAATAAAGTTAAGAAATTATGATATTTATCGTTGTTACTAAGGTTTTTTGTTATTGCTCAGTATTCTAATTAATAAATTTGGTAAAATATTACTAACCGATAAAGTTTATCAGTTTTACTCATAAACAATAAGTCATAATTTTTATGAACATAGGTGATAAGATAACAATTTTCAGATATTTCATAATAAGCAATTAAACATCAACAAGTTAAATTAAGTTTATAATTTTGCTTACGCTTCCGTTGTAAAGTTCAATTGTTTTCAAAATCAAGCAAAAGTTAGAAGATATGAATGATAAAAAGATTCTTTTAATTGGCGATTCAATCATAGCAAGTTTTGATACGCGAAGAATACTGCCGGAATTTAACATTATAAACAAAGGTCTTTCAGGTAATAAAAGTACTCATTTATTAAGAAGATTAAATAGAGATCTTCTATCTTCAAATCCCGATATAATTTTTATCCTGATTGGAACGAATGATATCGCACAAGGCATTTCCGATGATGAAATATTAACCAACATAAGCAGCATATTGAAAATTAGCTTCGAAAATGTTCAGTTTGAAAACATATTCGTTACTTCTATTTTGCCAACAAGAAATAATGAGCCAAGACCAAATGAACGAATACTAGAAATAAACAAGAAAATTCAAATTATTGCAGATGAATTGAAAGTAAATTACCTGGATTTATATTCACTTCTTGTTGATGATACGGGACAATTAATTATTGATTTTACTGATGACGGATTGCATCTAAATGAAAAAGCTTATTTAAAATGGGCAGATTTTCTAAAAAAATTACTTACCGAAAAATTAGGAGAGTCATGTTAAAATTGAGAAGATATGACTTTGATGACCTTTAAGCTCAACGTATAATCCAACATTGTTTATTTCATCAACCCATCGTTCATATAGTTCATCGGTTAAGAGATCAATCAAAGTAATTTTTTTCTTGTCGTGTTTTATATCAAGCTTTAGGCGGCACTGAGAGGTTGAATACGAATAATTAATCACAACTATTCTACGTTCATTTTCTAATACCCATTGCCATGCAAACAAGTTTTCATAAGAAACATTTCCATAACCAATTGTCAATGGCTGCATCATGCTCCATTCGCCTTTTTGAAATATTTCAGCTTTAGTAATCATAAGTAACTTCTCATAAAAGTCCCTTATTCCAGTACAGATCTTTTCTTCCGGTTCTCTACCTAATTGAATTGAAAGTTTAGTCTTTTTACCATCAAATTGACCATCAAAGAAAAATTTCATTCCTTGAATTGTGCTTATGACTGCAGCTGCTGCAAGTGAACGATGTTTACCAAATTTTGTTACTGCTCTCTGTTCATCATGATTTTCTAAAAACCTTGCCGATTTAAGCTGAAAAGATTTTTCTGCCTGAAGATGTGCTTTAACGCCAAGTATATCATTTGATGCAAGCCGCTCCGTTAATCTTTTATCATAAGTATAATCAAATCCAAGCTGCTGCAGATTCCATTCCAAATCCCAATAAGCTTCTCCGAGAAAAATGAACTCCGGATTTTTTCTTTTCACAACAGATATGGCACTTTTCCAAAACTCAGAATCCGGTCTTGAAAAACCAAACTTGTTAAGGACTCCCAGCCATGTATTCTGAAAGACATTATTTAATGGAAGCATCGCCATATCGCACCTTACACCATCACAAACATCCGTTAGTTTTAGTAAAATATCCGTCATGAATTTGCGGGCTTCTAAACTGAAAAAATTTATCTGTATCGTATCTGTCCAGGCTGGAAAAAAAGGATCACGACCATGAGCATAAATATTTTTAGGATTAGCATCTGGTTTAAAGAATGTGAATGAATCTCCAAGGAAAAATTCCTCATCAGCTTTCAAAAATATCTCGGGATTTGTCTGAACATATTTTGAATCAGCGCTAAAATGATTGCTTACAAAATCAACGAATAATTTTATTCCAATGCTGTTAAGATATTTTTTTAATTCAATTAATTCTTCCCATGAACCAAGCGCCGGGTTAACAACATATTCATCTATTGAATATGGCGAACCAATAACATCAGATTTTGACCAATCTTTTAAACTTCGGTTATATGAGGAAAGTAATTCTGGTTCAAATCCGCATTTTTCGATGGTTGAAGAACAGGTTTGCCAAATTCCCATCAGCCAAATAATTTTTATTCCTTTATTGGAAAGTTCTTCAAAAACATTTTTAGGAACTTGAGATAGGGTAACGTTTGATCCAAATCTCTTCACCCATACGCGGGTATTTATTTCATATAGTTTAGGATTTATGATCAAGATAAATTAAGTCTTTAATTTTTAGAGTTACTAATTTAGTGTAAAAAATACTTTTAATGATGAAAAATACAATTGACAAATTGACCAACAAATTTGTACAAAACTACCTTTTTGAAATATTAGAGAAAATTTAAAGACCAAAACGGTCTGTATTTATTACTGAATTTCAATATTTCGATAGTTTATTGATTATAAATTTCAAATTAATAAGGATAATATTATTAAATTAGCAACGTTTTTAGGAAATGAATATCATAATCCATTCCACTTCCGGTATAACAATTGCGTTATCGTTGCCTTAATTTCAAACCCTAGAACAGTAATTCAAATTTAACCGAATTTCAAACAGAAATTTTAAAGTATTATGAGGTATTAATGCTTAACAATAATTTTGCCCAACAATCCCAATTCAAAAATTTAGATGCTCGGCATGATTCTTCAAAAAATGGTTTAGAGGAAAGAGTAGATCGTTACAAAGAAGCAGCTCTAAATAACATTCGATTTTCTGTAATCGTCAAACCAGCTGTAATTTCCTTTGTGGCTTTATTATTTTCATTTTTTCTTGATTTATCAACTGTTCCTATTTTAGGAAATATTACCGTTAAGCTCGCTCAGATTCTTTTTCCCAAATGGCAGCCAGTTACAGAATCATTTACTCCGTATAGCTTTTGGTGGTTACCAGTCGTTGTCTACATTTTTTATATTATTCTCGCATATGCTGCTTTTACAAAATTAAAAAAAGAAGTGATGAGAACCCCTGCAAGCGAAACTATCGATAAAATCATCTCTGCTTATACTACTATCATAGACAGTGTCTCAATGACCCTTCCACTGATCGGTGCAGCATTACTTTTAATAAGTATCAAGCTCGGAGAAGAAGTGTTCCTTGGTCTCTCAGTCCCGTTTGAAGTGAAAGCATTAATTATTCTCGCTTTGGGTAAACTTTTTGAACCCGTTCTTGATCAACTAGGCCTAGAGCTTCAAAGTGTCGTTAATCATGTAACGGATATGCGCGATAAATATTACTCGAAGTTGCAGTTGAGAAATACTCAAAGCATTATCAAGCAGCTGAGCATTCAACAAAGCAATTCGGCAGCAGGGAAATTACCTGAGTTATCTCTTAAAGATCTTGAAGTTTATAAAAATCTTCTCAGCCAAACATCCCAAATGAGTAAAGAGTTGATGAATAATTTTAATTCAATCCATGCCCTTTTGGAGAAAATAAATGGGATGCAAAATTTAAGTTCTGAAAAGGTTGAAGAGCTAAAAACATTGGCGCAATCAATTTCAACAGCCTCACAATCATTGAGCGATGAAAAAACCCTAACGGGGCTTAAGTACCTAGAATCAATTGTAGTTAAAAAATAGATAACCGAAATGATTAACAAGAATAATGACAGCAAGTTTATTATTTATCAGGTGCTCTACATCTTTGTTATAACTGTGTTGGCACTTAAAGGTGCGGAGCTTGATCTGAGCAGAGTTGTTAGTAAAGAAAATGTAGTCGATGTAAGTGTAAAAGATTCGTAAAATATATTAATAGATTCTCTTTATGCCCAGGGAATAAAATTTGACATAAAGCTTAACGAAAAAGTAGAAAATGAGGTTCTTAAAGAAAAGCTTACTAAAATGAATAAACAATTAGCTTCTCTTACTACTAAGCTCAATGAAATTCCCACTGAAGTTAAACAAGAGAAAGAACCAGAAATAATTGACAATACAAAACTGCAATCTCCCCTTTCTGTGAGTCAAACTTTTATTCAGAATACATGGAATGAAGTTAAAAATAATGGCGATGTGACCACAATTGTTTATGATTCGCGAAGTACTAGTTCACCTATTGTAACAATTCAAGCCGGAGAAAAACGTAAATTTGATTTGACCGATCAGACAGAATTAATAATAAAATTTGGAACCCAGGAAGAGCGAGTAAAAGTATTGCCAAACCGGCTTCCCGAAGTCAAAATAGAAAGAGTTACCACTAAAATGAATTCCGGCAACATTTACGTTAAAGAGCTGCAGCGCATAACTGCGTTTTCTGTTACAATTATTGATGAAAGACCAGAACAGCTAAAAGTAACCCACTCGGGACCAATATCTGTAAAAGGCCCTTTTAAAGATGCCAAAGGTAATCTTGTTTATAACGTATCTTTAAATATTGCACCAAACGAAACCAGATTCGAAGAATGGATAGATAATAATTCATCGCTTAGAGAAGCAGATGGAAGATATAAAGCTAATTTCTTTTTTACCGTTGTTGATGAAAGATCAAAAGATCGAGTACAGGTTGGTGATTCATTCTTCTTTACTGATTATTCTAAATAATTAATTATGGATATTATTCAATGAAACTAATAATGAAATTATTCTATGTTTTTTTATTCTCAATAATTCTTTTTTCAGGTAGTAATTCTTATGCGCAGGAAATTGATGTTGAACCGATTCTTTATTTTCAAATGGAACCTTTTGATGACAGTTTGTTCATTAAAATTCAATCAGAAGTATTCATTGATCCTCCCGATCCTAAAGCTGAAATAATTGCCGATCTCAGAGATGCGAACAACCAAACATTATCAATAAAGGGTGCGCTTTATCCTTTTCTTGCATTCACCCCTGAAACAAGAGCAAGAATTCAAACCTTTCCATTTAAAATTAATTTATCTGAAAGCATCCACTTCGGTAGTGTGTTCACAAGAGTCATTGAAAAGATAAGATTTCCAAAGCTTTTTTCACCCCCAACTCTGTATCAGATTTCATCAACGTTGCAATACATAAATCCATTCTTACAATTTCAAGGTGGAGAAAGATTTGGAATTCCATTGAAGCAGGATTTAGGAATTTCCTTTGGTGCCGGAACACCTTATTCCGGAATAATTGAAACTAATTTCTTCGAAGTAAATTTTCACTTGCTTGGAGCTTTCGGCGGTATTTTCAATGGTATTGATGGAATAACAAGCCTGCGCAAAAAAAATAGTCATAATAATCTATACACTACTTTAGGATTTCAGATTGGCTATGTTTTCCCGTTAGGAAATTTTTTCCAGGCTAGTTTTGCTGAAATTATTAATGAAGCTACTGAGGGAGAGATCATTAAATTTAGTGCGAACGATACAAAAGATTATAAAGCTAAAATATTAAGCGGATCATATTATAATTGGGAACTTAGGTATCCATTTAGCTTTCTCGGCTCAACAAGAGCGAAAGTTTATGTGGCTAGTTATCTTGATGAAGTACATATAGGATTTACCGGCAGAGAACTTTCTTTAGCAGGAAGCACATTCGATTTTAGGTTTGATGCAATGCCCAAAAGCGATGTAAGACAACCTCAATATGTTTTGGATATTTTAGTTCAGAAGATTGCCGAGAGTTGGGGATTCAGTGCTCTTGCTGTAGGACCATCCCTAATATTTTCTAAGGATGATAAAGGAAAGAGTGCTATCATTTCTATATTACTTAATTTGCGCTTGAAGGTCGGAACTTCTTTATAATTTATAAAGGGTGACTATTTCTAAATCATAAGAAATACTTTAATAAATTAGCCACTACCGTTACTTGCAAGCGGACTTTAGTTGTTGAATCGTAATTGCTTTCCGTCATTTTTTATTAATTCAGATAATGTTCACGTCTTTCTCTTTCCATTCAGGGTAATTCAAATTTGAGTATGTTTGAGTAAAACTTACCATTCATTTATGAAACAATCTTTTATACTTTGGATTTCGGCAGCTATCATTACTTTCCTCACCGGCTTTTTACAGAATCGAACATCAGTGATTTACCCAACCAGCGGAACAATCGGTATTGAAGGACAAAAAATTTCTTATCATTTCAAAAACGTTCATAGAGAAAAGACTGATTATGTTTTGCTGCTGAGAACGGATATCGAAAATCTGAAGGGATTTGTTAAATGGAGAGAAAGGGGCGAAAATCAAGCTTGGCAAATTGATACTATGAAATATTCAAGAGGCAGCTTGCTTGCAAAAATCCCCAAGCAATCAGCATTAACTGAAATTGAATACCTTGTGAATTTAAACTATAAAAACCGGGAATATTTCTTGCCTAAAAATAAAATTAAAAAAATATTGTTTTTAGGACCGGTTCCTTTATCTATAGATCTCCATTATTACTTAACCTTGTTTGTCGGAATACTTCTGGCAGTAAGAGGTGGGTTAGAATTCTTTAATGAAAAACCGAGACTGAGGTTGTATTCAATATTTACATTAATATCTTTTTTCTCATTTGCAATGCTTTTTGCACCAGTTAAAAAGGCTTACGAAATGGGAGCTATAGGAAAAACCGTTCCACCAATTGGTAAATTGTTTGAGCCTTGGCTAGTTGCCCTATTAATAATCTGGATATTAAATCTTATTCTTGTTTCTTATTCGAGAATTCCAAGAAAATGGGTGCTGACATTTTCCATTCTGACTCTACTAATATTTTATTCCCAAAACTTTTTTTAATCATTCTCATCGGCGTAAAAAAAATTACGGGTTTAGTTCCTTGATTACCTGAGAATGAAGTAGAGGGGATGCAGCTATGATACTGTTTCCTTTTAGAGGATCATTACCATGATAATCGGTAATTTTCCCACCGGCGCCTTTCACAATCGGAACGATGGCGGCAATATCCCAAAATGACATAATTGGGTCGATCATAATATCTACAAATCCTGTCGATAATAGATAGTAACCATAACAGTCTCCCCAACCTCGATAAAAATTCACCTTATGAATTAATGAATCGAACTTATTAGCATCTTGATATTTCTCAATATTCAAATGATCAGTTGTGAGAAGAACAGCGTCCGAAAGCATCTCACATTTTCGAATTGTTACTTTTTTTTGATTGAGATAAGCAGAATGATTATCACCTAAAAGAAATTCATTTAGAATTGGTTGATTAAATACCCCTAAGATGGGTTTGCCATTTCTAAGTAAGGCGATTAGCGTTCCAAAATTAACCATACCGCAAATAAAACTCTTTGTTCCGTCAATTGGATCGAGCACCCATTTATATTTAGATTTACCTTCATGCTCATCGAATTCCTCACCAATTATTCCGTGATCTGGATAGTTCTTAAGAATTGCTTCCCGCATTAATTCTTCGGCTTTTTTATCGGCAACGGTTACAGGTGAGTTATCTTTTTTCTGATTTACAGATACCTTAGATCTAAAATATTTTTTTATCACTTCACCACTAATATCGGAAAGATGTTTAGCGAACTTTTGAAATTCAATATAATCTTGCATCGGGACTCTCGAATTACTATTTGTGATCAATAATATATTTGGACTTAAAATTAAATTAAAAACTACTTTTTGGTGTAGTGAAGTATTTTTATATTTACACCGGAAAATTTATTTACAAACATAAGTTGAAAATTAAATATATACGGTTTTAACAAAATCACATAAATAAGATAGACCTTATAAATCATAAAAAATAATTTTCGGAGAGATGGCAGAGTGGTTGAATGCGGCGGTCTTGAAAACCGTTTATCCTTTGGGATACCGGGGTTCGAATCCCTGTCTCTCCGCGAAAAGTGCAATTATTCGACAGTCTCGTTACTTGGTTTAAAAGAGACCTTATCTGTTTTTTTTGAAATATAAAAACAGATTCACAAATCATCTGATTATTATTTCTGCAATCACCGGCATATGATCGGACGGATAACGACCATCAACCATTTCATCAATCACTCCATGTTGGAGTACTTCGAAATCTTTAGTAACGAAAATAAAATCAATCTTATTCCCCGGTTCAATTGATTGCCCGAAACCGTTAAATGTAACATGCGAGCCATGATGATCTGTTCTTGACATGAACTGAGCATCATACAGAGTTAGTTTATCATTTTCATTATCCGTTAAAATCCGATATGCCAAGGTTGAATCTTGTGTATTAAAATCTCCCATAAGAATTACGGGCGAGTCATCAACTATCTCCCCAATTCTTTTCTTCAATAATTTAGAGCTGTTTGCTCTTGCCTCTTCGCCAATATGATCATAATGGGTATTAAAAGCATAAAATTCTTTTTGAGTGTACTTATCTTTCATTTTTCCCCAAGTTACAACACGCGGGAATGCTGCATCCCAACCCATAGATGGAACATCAGGAGTATCCGAAAGCCAAAATGTCGATTGTTCAATAACACCAAAGCGATCATTTTTAAATAATACCGCTGAAAATTCACCTTTGTTTATTCCATCATCACGTCCAACTCCAAACCATGAATAACCATCAAGCAATGTTGTTAAACCCTCAAGCTGGTGAAAAAGAGCTTCTTGTACACCTACAATGTCTGCGTCATTAAATCTTATCATGCTGGCGATTAAGTGCTTTCGATTATTCCACGAATTAATTCCGTCTGCTTTTTCATCTCCCGCATACCGGATGTTGTATGTCATCACACGGAATTGGCTGCTGAATTCATCAACTTGCGCAAAAGATGAATATTGAAAAAAAATAAATATGATTGTAAGGAACTGCAGTAAGTTTTTATAGTTCGGATTCACAATAAGCTTTACCTTTCGATAATCAGTTTTTTGTTAAGCTAGAAAAATTTAATCTCCTCAATCCATTTTGAATAATTGGATCTCTCATTGCATACTTCCAAATTAAACCGGTTTTGAAATTCTCAATCATAATTAATATTGGACCTTGATCTAATCCAAGATAGTCCGTATCGTACCAATCAACTGTTAAATTAAATGCATCCTTAAAACCGTATTTTCCCCACAATCCTTTTGAACCGTATTTCTCATACAAATTTTTTAATGTGGCAATACATATTTCCGGTGCGAAAGGAACTGAACCGCCGGCAGCTTCCGGAGTTATTGTACCATCTTCATGTATAAAATCATCTGGTCCGGTCGCACCTCTGCCAGCGTAGCCAAAAAATCTTTTACCATCTCTTTCAAAATCTCCTGGCCCATCGCATGCACTAATTCCCCAGGTTAATAAATCGTAACCAGCCCATCCATTAGGATTATCAATGCAATACTTCCAATTTGATAAAGTAGCTCTTCTTGAATTTTCAAAATAATCTATTCCCTTTTTTTGCATGTATTCATCAGCAAGTCTTCGAAAGTCTATAAACATGTGAGAAAACTGATGCCCGAACAATGGCTGAAAACCAACATGTGCAAGTCCTTCATAAGGTTCGACCCAATCATAACCCGATATCCATTGCTGATAAGCTTTCTGCGGATTAGTTAGATTTGTTCCGGCAGCAAGAATATAAAGATAAAGTGCTTCAGTATAGCCGAACCAGCCAAAATCTCCTAAACCCTCTTCCGGTTTATAACCCATTGCAACTAAGTTCTCATGACTATCATGCTTGGATTTTTGGATAATTGTCCAGTCCCAATCAACTCGATTTACTAAACTATCAGCAAGGGATCTAATTTCTTTTTCCTGTTTATTGTTTCTATCATAATATTGTGAAGCAAATCTTATTCCTGCCAGAAGCCATGCGGTGTCTATAGTGGAGAGTTCACAATTCCATTCGCGTTTGCCTGTTTTCATATTAAGAAAATGATAATAAAATCCCTTATAGCCGGTTGCATCTTTAGCAGTGCTTTGTTCTGAGTTAATTAGAAAGCGAAGGAGGTTTAAAGTTAAACCTACCGCTTTATCACGTGTAATCCATTTTCTTTCAGCACCAATTGCCCATGCTGGAACTGCAAATCCGGTAGCCGCAATGCTGGCAGGTGATTTTTCAGTAGAACGATCCTTAACTAAACCGTTTTCATGATTGCATTCATGCCAAAAGTATAAAAAAGTTCGATACTGAATTGAATCCAATAAAGCTTCTTCATTCTTAGTGAGATCATATTTTACATCATCATGTTCCGACCTCACTTTTGCGGCATTATTACATCCTATTAAAATTAGAATTGCTAGAACTGAAAGCATAATATCTATTGAAATCCGTTTCATGTTAATTTTTTACTTTCAAATAAAAGATTGATAAGAATTAGAACATCCGCATGAACCGCCAATTACAAGTTTAGTTGACAATACTTCCTTATAAGCTTTTGTAGAATCAACTTCACCACTGATCATTTTTAATAAATAATTTACTGCCTTTGCACCCAATTCTGAAATTGGTACATGCATGGTTGTTAAGCGAGGATTAAGAAGCTTGGATAAATAAATATCATCAAACCCAACAATTGCAATATCCTGAGGAATTTTAACGCCCAAAGTTTTTGCCGCTTCATAGGCACCAATTGCCATCATATCGTTCGAAATGAATATTGCATCTGGTTTTCTGCTCTGATTCATCAACTCTATAAAAGCATGGTAGCCGGATTTGATTCCAAAATCACCGGATACTTCGAATGAGCGTTTTGAACCTAAATTATTTTTATGTAAAGCATCAAGAAAACCAGAATATCGTTCCTGCGCATCACAGTTTTCAGCCGGACCTTTAATTATAGCAATTTCTTTATTACCGTGCCGAATCAAATGTTCAACACAGCTTACTGCACCTAGATAATTATCTATTTGGAAATTTACCATATCAGTTAAATCAGAACAGCTGTTTATTAATACAATTGGTCTTTTGGATTTCGTTAAAAAATCCGCAACTTTCTTGTGCATTTGCGGAGCCATCAGAATCACGCCGTCAACTCTGCCGCTTGCCATAAATTCGATTAAAGTTTCAACTATATCTCGTTGACTATGAGAACTGGAAATTATCACATAGCGATTTGCCTTGTATGCTTCTTCATCAATTCCGTGAATGATGTCCATGAAAAATTCACCCACAAGGTCGGGAAGAATTACTCCGATTGTGTCGGTAGTTTTTGTTGATAAACCTCTTGCAATAGGACTTGGTTTATAGTTCAACTCTTTAGCTATTCGAATAATCCTGCTGCGGGTTTCCTCTTTAACCAGTTCTCGTTCATTTAAAGCACGGGAAACTGTTGCGATTGACACTCCGGCTTTTTCAGCGACAATATTAATATTTGTTTTCATTTCATGAATTTATTAAAGAACTTATAAATCATTTCAAGAATTTCGTATATGATTAATTACGAGTCATTCTTTTACTCCGCCTAGCATTATACCTTTAATGTAATACTTTTGAAGAACTAAAAAGACAATCAGTATGGGAACAATTGTAATTACTGAACCTGCCATCATTAGCTCAGGATCCTTTGTGTGCTCACCCATTAAATTAGCAAGTGCTACCGGCAATGTGTACATTGAACTATCTGTTAATGCAATCAGAGGCCAAAGAAAATCGTTCCATGTACCCATGAATGTGAAGATTGCCAGGGTAATTAAAATTGGAAGACATAGAGGAAGTATGATTGTTCTGTAAATTTGAAAATCGGTAGCCCCATCCATTCTCGCAGATTCTATTAAGCTGTCTGGAATTGACAATGCATATTGGCGAATAAGAAATATCCCAAAAATATTTGCTAAGCCTGGAATGATAATGGCCATGTAAGTGTTTATGAATCCCATTTCTTTTAACATCAAAAAAAGTGGTAGCATTGTAACCTGCGCAGGAATGATCATCGAGCTTAGCAATAAGCTGAATAGCTTATCTTTTCCTGCAAAACGATACTTTGCAAATGCGTATCCAGCCATTGAGTTAAAAAATAGTGATACGAGGGTAACTATAATCGATAACGATAAACTGTTGAAAAGGTTTCTTGCAACATTTAAGCGTGAGAATAAACTTTCAAATTGATATAGAGTAAATTCATCGGGAATGAACCTTGGAGGATAAGTGCTTGCATGGCCATCATACATTAATGATGCAGATAACATCCAGATAAATGGAGCCAGCATCATCAAACCGGTTACAATCAAAAATATATAGAGTAATATTTTCTTAATCATAGCTGTCAAGCGGTTTGTTTTTGTATTCTAAGCTGCAGCATTGTTCCGATAAAAATTATTATGAATAGAACAAATGCAATTGATGCCGAATAGCCCATATTCCACCACCGGAATCCTTCTTGGTACATGTATTGAACTACGCTGAGAGTTTTATTCAAAGGTCCGCCTTGCGTCATCACATATGGTTCTGCAAATAACTGAAAGTTCCCGATCATTGTTATGATGCTTATGAAAACCGTTGTTGGAGCAAGCATTGGTAAAGTAATTTTTTTGAACTGCTGCCAGCCGCTTGCGCCTTCCAATACTGCCGCTTCATACAAATGTTCAGGGATATTCTGAAGACCTGCAATAAAAATTATCATGTTGTAGCCAAAATTTTTCCAAATTGACATAAGTATGATTGACGGCATTGCCCAAAACGGATCCCCCAGCCAATCAATTGGATTGATACCTGCAAAGCTCAACAAATAATTTAGAATTCCAAACCTTGGGTGATAGATAAATCTCCAAACGATCGCCACAGCCACTAATGTTGTTACTACGGGAATGAAGTAAGCCAAGCGAAAAATTCCTTTTAGCTTCACAAGCTTTGAGTTTAGAATTAATGCTGCTCCCAAAGAAACAGAAATTGATAAAGGACTTGCAACAATTACAAAATAAAAAGTGTTTTTTAATGAAATCCAAAAAAGTTCGTTGTTTAAAAGATCAGAATAGTTTTTTAGTCCCACAAACCTAAGGTTGTTGTAATTTCCAAGTGAATAAATATCAAAATCCGTAAAGCTGATTATAAATGCAGCAATGACTGGAATGAAAAAGAAAATAAAAATAGAAATTAGAGCAGGTGCTAAGAAGAAATATGCTGCTGATATTCCCGAGCTAAAATCTTTTCTTTCTATTTGAACTTTGTTCTCTCGCATCCTAAACACTTATTTATTCCTACTTAACATCCATCTTCTTTTTTCAAGAATAACGTTAACATCATCATCTAACTTTTGCAATGCTTCTTTAACACTCAGAACATTTCTTGCTGCTAATTCAACATATTGCTGAAGCTTAGAAAATACTATTTGTTCCCACTCGGGAATTTTTGGTGTTGCAACAACATAATTAAACTGCTCGTAAAAAGCTTTCATGTAAGGATTATTACTAAGCGAAGTATCTTTCCAGGCTTCTTTAACTGCAGGTAAATCATTTACAAGATGATAAAAATCGATTTGAGTTTCAGGTTTGGATAGATACTCAATTAATTTCCATGCCTCGTTTTTGTATTTTGACCGCTGCGAAATAACCAAACTTGAACCTCCGGCAAGGGAAATTCCTTTGATATTTTCATTCGGACCAGGTAATGCAGCAGTCATCCATTTATCTTGCAAATCTCCCGTCATCCATTTTTTAAATTCAGAGATATTCCAGGGACCAGAGATGTATATGGAAAAATATTCTTCGGCAAAAGCCTGGTAAACATTTGTAACCTGAGATACGCCAAGAGGTGTTAAATTTTCTCTATAATATTTAGTTAGATAAGAAAATGCTTCTGTAAATTTCTCACCATTAAAATTTCCGTAGGTGTTATTATCTTTTAGAATTTCTGCGCCATTCTGTAAGCCGAAGATTATAAAGTTTGCCCATTCATTAGTTGCAATGAAGATTGCATATTTCTCTTCACCTTTATGGCTCGCTTTTATTTTCTTAGATAGCTGGTACAACTCATCCCATGTTTTAGGCGGCGAACTGAAACCCGCTTTTTCAAAAACATCTTTCCGGTAAAACATCACTCTTGTGTCAATGTACCAGGGAATTCCGTAAACCAGGCTATCCAAAACATTCGTATCCCAAATTCCTTCAAAGTAATTTTCCTTTTTGATGATTTTACTTTCAGGAAGTTGGGATGATAACTCTGTAATTGCTTCTAACTGAGCAAATTGAGGAACCCAAGTGTTACCAAGCTGGAAAACATCCGGCAGGTTATCGCTCGCAAATGCTGAAATTAATTTTTCCTGTGCAGCTGTCCATGGTGCCATTTGAACTTTAACCTTGATGCTGGGATTTTGTGCTTCAAACCTTGGAATTAACTGCTTTACAAATTCACCTTCAGAACCTAATCCCCAAAAATCAATCACAGTTTCTTTGCCTGATTCATTGCATGATAAGCTTAAAATTAAAATCAAAGTGGAAATCAAAAGGAATAGTTTTTCCTTTAAATATGAGAACTTTATTTCAAACCAAACTAACTTCATTGCTAAAATCATTTTTGAAGAATCATTTTGCTGCTGAGCATTTTTTCTTCTGATTCTATCTTATAAATATAAACTCCGCTTGGAAGCGAAAAGCCGTCATCGCTTTTTCCATCCCATAAAACCCCATTTGTTCCTTTCTGTAGTTCACCTGCTAATAAATCTCTGACTTGTTGTCCTAATGTGTTATAAACTTTAATACTAACTTTCTGATTTTGAGGAAGTTCAAATCTAATAACCGTATTCGGATTAAAAGGATTTGGATAATTTCCTTCAAGCTCAAAAGAGTAATCCAAATCTTTTCCATCAATAACATCTGTAGTTGAATCCGGCACAAAACCGATTGCGTTTAGCATGGGCTGAATTTCAGGATTTGCCATAAACATTTCCCATAATAATTCGCTTCTGTAATTTTCAATCATTACAATTATAGGACCTTGATCGATAGCAAGATAACTACCGGCATACCATTTTACAGTAGGATTGAAAGCATCTTTAAAACCATACTCACCCCAAACATCCGAACCATAAGTTCTATAAAGATGCTTTATTACTTCAATCGATTCTTGTGGAGTATATGGCAAAGACGATAATGCAGCTGATGGAGTTATAGTTCCATTATCATTGGTCGGTTCATGAACGCGATAACCTGTAGGATCATCGCTTGCTGTTAATCCCCAGCAGTTTACATTGTAGCCCGTATAATTTTTCGGGTTGTCAGTGCAATACTCCTTATGAATCAAGGTTATATTTTTGCTGTTCAGGAAGTAATTACAATAACTATCTTTTTTGTTTCTAGGATCAAAACCCAAAAAGGAATAATGTGAAAAGAAAAGAGGCCCACCGTAATCCCAGCCAACCCAAATCCTATACCCATAGAAACTTTTAGTGTTAACATAATAAGGTGAACTTGCCCAGCCATTGTGAAACAAACTTGCTGGAACTCCATGTGTGGTTGATGCAATTCCAAGAAGATAAACTATCATTGCCTCGTTCGGACCACGAACAGTCATATTCATCTGCCAGTTGTAATTTGGAGACCAATGCCAGTACAAAAAACTGCTCGTTGAAGTGCGTCTGTACCAATCCCATTCAACGCCATTCCAAATTTCAGTGCATAAATCTCTGATCTGCTGTTCATCGGCATTTGTTTGACCAAAATATTGACGGACTGCAAGTAAACCTTGAATCATGTAAGAAGTTTCAACCAAATCTCCACCATTATCTATTGTACTGAATGGAATTACTGCTCCTGTTGTTCCATTTAACCAGTGAGAGAAAGCACCATGAAATTTATTTGCTTTATTTTTAAGAAAGTTCAAAATTTTCAACATGCGCTCCACTCCTTGCTGTCGAGTAATAAACCCCCGTTCAATACCAACTAAAAGAGCCATCACTCCAAAGCCAGATCCGCCGCTTGTTACAGTTTCACCCCAACCCAATCTTTCCCTCGATAAACCAGAAACAGGATGAGCATAATCATAAAAATATCTGAATGTTGAGCGCTGAACCATATCGAGGAACTCTTCATCGGTCATAATATGCGTAATTGCATAAACACTGTCGCTTAGGGGAGATTCATTTCCGCTAGAATCATACACACTAACTTTAAAGTAATAACCAACACCAATAAAATTCGTATTGATTGAATAATAACTTTTTTCTCTACTTATTTTTGTAAATAAATTATAATTTTGACCACTTTTTATATAAATATTATATCCAGCAAGATCTGGTTCACTATTGTGATACCACTCAACATCGAGATTTTTTTCATATCCAAATGCTCGTACACCCTGTGGCGACTGAGGTGCAGTCGTATCTGATTGTGCACGAATAAAACACAAGCCGCTTATAGCAACAACTAAAAAATATTTTATCAAATTACTCATTTTTACTACCTCTAAATTAAATTTTCAAAATCATCTGTGGAAGATTTTACAGCGCCCGTGCATCCTCAAATCCTGTTTTTCTGCTTAATAATTTTACACGAAAAAGGATTTAATGTAACCTGTTTTGAATCAACTGTAAATGTTTTTCTCTGATTATGATAATTCAACAAGAATAAATAGGAATTCTTTTCCCCTTTACGAATAATAAATTGAATATCTGGATCAGATACTTTTGCCTGCCTTTTTATTTTATCAAACAAAACAACTTTTTCGATAAGATGCAAATGTTCGTCGGATGTATAGCCAAAAGCAAATCCGAGTGCAGTTAAAAAGCCATTACCAACTTTTTTTCTTATTCCGCAGGCTTCTCCCGTTTTTGTCTTTGAAACAACAGCTTCCTTTTCAGATTCAAAGATTAGCTTTTCCCCGAACACCGTGAACAAGTCTTCAATGCCAAAAGCTTCAACTTTATTTGGACTGGAGGATTTATAAAATTGCAGATTAAGTTCATCTTGTAATGATGTACACTTGTTAAGATATAAATCCAGTGTTGGAATTGCCGGGTACATGATTAGATGCCCGCCTGCTTTAACGTAATTCACAAGCAACTGCTGAATTTTGCCGTCCATAAATTCTATTGTTGTGACCCACAACTGCTTGTATTTGAGCAAATCATTAACGGTTGTTCTTTCTAAATCTTGTATATCATAATTAACATTTAATGTTTGAAGTCCTCTCAATAATCCGTTAAAAAATATCTCTTCACGAATAAAACGAGGATCGAATAGTAGTCCAAGTTTTGCAACATCAAGTCTTTTTTCCTTCAGCATTTGGGAAGTGGTAAGCTCAGTGTAGAAATATGGTTTATAAAGACCAACACAAATCTCGGATTTGGTTTCACTTATCAGTAAATCTTCTTTTTCTTTGTTGATGAAGCGATCTACTTTTTTTATTGATTCATACAAAGGCAATTTTAATGCCTTTGACTCCAATGCCGTTTGATAATAAAATGTCTTCCCGAAGAATCCTTTGCCCTTCGGATTTATTCCTTGAGAGAACATGTAGTAGTTAAAACTTTTTATACCATGTGCAAGAGACGCGTAATAAAATGCTTCTAAATCAGTTGTATCGCTTTTAACATGATGTTCGCGTGTTCCGCATTGAAATTCGGCTGCCCAAACTGGTCCATACGGCTGCATTGCTTCAAGAATTTTATTGCATGCTAAATCAGAGTGTGCATTACGGAATGAAAAAAACTCCGGAATGTGATCTAAACCAAAAACAATATCCGAGCGTGTTCTCATAACTTCTTCATAAGTGCTTATCAGCATTGGTAACTCTGCAGCAATGCCGTAAATCCAACCAGGGATATTATGTGTTAATTGAAGATTGATATCGTAGCTTCTAATTTTATTTATCAGAGTATCAAGATATGATGCATAATAATGGCGGTAAAAAAGATGGAAATCATAGTATGCACAGTAGTCTTGTTTGTCCTTAATTTTCCCTCGTGGAGCAATAACTTCGTCAAATGAAGAATATTCAGTTCCGTAAGTCATATTCATGGTTTCGATTGATTGATACTTCTCTTTCAGAAAAGTCTTGTATAGCTTGACGACTGACTCATGGTAATCGATTTTACCCGACAACCACTGGAATACGCCTACTTCGTTACACACTTGCATCATCGTAATCGGACCACCTATACTTTCCTGGTGTTCTGCAATAATGGGCATAATTTTATCATACCAAAGGAAAGTGAAGTGAAGAAATTCATCCGAAAGGTAAGACATCAAATCAGGAGAGATAATATTTCCGCGTTCATCCAAAGCATGTGCATTCGTTTCTCTTTTATTTATAAACCATTCGGGTAATCCTTGATTTTCATATTCGGCTAAGATATATGGACCGGGTTTAACAATTAAATCCAATCCTATTTTTTTGCAAAGTTTGATGTACTTGATTAGATTTCTGGCGGGATTTGTTTCCCCATTAAAATCAAATTTGTTTTCTTCGTACTCGTGCCAATCCCAAGGAATGTATGCGGATGTTGTGTTCGCACCTGCTTGTTTAAGTAGGATAAGGTGTTTCTCCCAAAGATGCGAATCGAGTCTGAAGTAATGGATCTCTCCGGATATTACAAAGAATGGTTTTCCATTTTTTAAAAAATAACCTTGTGCTGCTTTGAAACTCATAGTGTAAGGATCTTTTCTCGTTCAACCATTTAAAAATTTTTTACCAATATTGAGTCTGGTATAAAAAGGTCGTTTCTGTCATTGGGAGGAATCCGTTAGATAACGGATGACGAAGCAATCTATGATTTTGATCCAAATTAGGAGGATTGCTTCGCTCCGCTCGCAATGACGAACACAAAAGACACCTTTTTAGAGTAACCTCAATAATGAATTTTAACTTTCTATCCCAAATATACTTTTACATTGGAAAACTTTTGGCCTGTCGGTTTAATTATAATTGATTCCTGAGAAACTCCATCAACTTCAATTTTTTTAATACCGCTGGAAACATGACTATCATTTATTACAGAAATGTTATAGTTAGTATTTCTAAACTTTCTTTTAACAGTAAATCCTTTCCATTCTTTGGGAATGCATGGATCAATAATCAATCCCTCCTCCGATGCTCTTATTCCCAAAATCCAATCAACAACAACTTTTTGAAGCCATGAAGCAGATCCAGTGTACCAAGTCCAACCCCCACGACCATACTGCGGAGAATCCGGGCCTTCAATATTTCCCGGAGTGACATATGGCTCGGCGAAATATTCATCTGGCTTCATCCCATTATTAATCGGAGACAGCTTCTGATAAACATTATAAGCATTCTTGGCGTCACCCAATTTGGCAAATGCCCAAATTGCCCAAGTTGCGGCATGCATGTATACGCCGCCATTTTCTCTTCTTCCGGCAGCATATCGAGACAGATAGCCAATAAACTTATCCGGTTTTTTGTAAGCAGGATATAGAAGCAGCGGACCATTTTTCTTTATGAGATGCTTTTGAACAGCTTTCATTGCCGAAGTTTGTTTTTCATCATCAGTAATCCCGCTGATAACTGACCATGTCTGTGCATTTAAATAAATCTTGCCATCTTTATTTTCTTTTGAACCAAATTTTTCCCCGCTGTCTTTCGTTCCTCTAAAAAACCATTCGCCATCCCACGCATGCTTTTCAAAAGCTTGTTTTAATGTATCAGCTGCTTTGTTCAAATTATCTGAGCGATTAAAATCATTTTTTAGTACAGATATTTTTTGAAACTCCGAAAGAATATAAAATAAAAACTCAGCAAGCCAGATTGATTCACCTTTCCAATCTAAACCAACAGCGCTTAATCCATCATTCCAATCTCCAGCTCCAATTAGAGGCAAACCTCTCTTGCTCATTCTCGATAATACTTTGTCGATAGCCCGAATACAATGATCGTAAAGAGATGTTTTTAGCTTTTTGTTATCGTAAAACTCACTTGATTCATCAAAAAGAGATAAGTCCCCAGTTTCCACATAATGATGAATCATTAAAAACGGCAGCCACAAAAGATCATCAGTCATTTTTGTTGGTAAACCTGTATCGGTTATCGGATGCCACCAATGCAAAACTGTTCCATCTTCGAATTGATGTTTAGCGTGAAGCCGGATTTGCTTTTCCGTTAACTTCGGATCAATTGGCAAAAACACTAAGCTATCTTGAAGTTGATCTCTAAATCCGAACGCTCCGCTTTGTTGATAGTAAGCTGTTCTACCCCACATTCTTCCTGAAATTGCTTGATATCTTAACCACTTATTGACCAAGAGATTCATGCTTTCATCTGGAGTATCAATTTCTAGCGATCCGAGAATATCAGCCCATTTGGTTTTAACTTTCTCCAATGCCTCTTCGATTTGCGACGACGTATTAAATTTTTTAAGAACTTTCTTTGCATCCGCCTTTTCATCAACAAGTCCAAGATAAAATGCGACATCGTCAGATTTATTCTTTTTAATTTTAAGATCAACTTTGATACATCCAATCGGATCAATCCATTTACCTGTTTGATTTGAGAGTTTTTTCTTCGACAATGCAGAAGGATTAATTAAATCTCCATATTGTCCAACAAAAAACTCTTTGTCAGACTCATAGTCTTTTACTTTTTTGTTGCAGCTTAAAAATCCAAAGTGTTGATAATCAATATTCCAATGTCCCCTGTCACCAAGTGGAATCTCCCACAATCTTTTTGTAGCGAACATTGTGTTTTCATTTTCATTGAACTCTGTTTCTAAAAATGAACGATGGAATTCACGATGATGATCGGCTGATGAACCAAGACACCATTCGAAATAAGTGAAAAGGGAAAGATCGGCATCTTTACCGGAGTGGTTTGAAATTTTCAAATCCCAAATTTCCAGGTTGGCATCTGTCGGAACGAAAATAGTTAATTGGGTTTTAATGCCTTTGTATTCCGATTCAAAAATTGTGTATCCAATCCCATGTCTGCACTTAAAATTATCAAGTTTCTTTTTGACAGGAAGAAATGTCGGACTCCAAAACTTTCCCGTTTTATTATTTCTTATGTAAATATATTTTCCCCAATTGTCTTGGATAAGATCCTGATGCCATCTGTTAATTCTGTTAAATTCAGAATGAGTCTGCCAGCTAAATCCTCCTCCGGCTTGTGAAATGACTAAACCATAGTCTCCGTTTGAAATGACATTGACCCATGGTTTGGGAGTATGAACTGATTTAATTACATATTCATTTCCATCCTCGGAGAAATAACCAAATTGGGTTTCAAATTTCTTTTTCAAGATAGCATCCGGTTTTTACAAACGTAGTAATTTACTAAACAAGTGTCCTGTACTCATGCGAACTTATAAAAATATTATAGTAACCATGTTTGAATGTAATCTCATCTACACCTTGAATAATTTCTGTAAAGAACTCATCTGTAATATCTCGAAGAATTAGCCCCATTAGGTTTGATTTTCTTTTAACAAAATTTCTGGCAAGAATATTCGTTTCATAATGAGGCTCTTTAGAAACCACTAAAATTCTTTTTCATGTTTCTTCTGTAACCTAAGGATCGTCGTTAAGCGCACGCGAAAACCGTTGCAATGGAAACATTTGCTTGCTGAACAATCTCTTTAATTGTAGAAGACATCACAATATCCTTTTGGAGTTATGCTCATTTAAAATCCAATCTCTACTGAAATCCGGTGAACAGATTGCAGCCTGCCAAAATCGGCATAAGCGTAATCTACTTTCATCGGTAAATAATCTGTAAGAAAATATATTAAACCAACACCTACTGTTAATCCTTCAACACTTTCTTCCATGAATAGTGATTTGTAACCTGCACGCAAAAAAACTCTTTCCCTAAAACCGTACTCGCAGCCGATATTTACACTCTCGTTATAATCATTTGAGTGAATGGCATCTGCACTAATTGTTAAAGCATGAATTTCAGTATCAAGCGCTTTGAATGATAATCCAACTCGGTAAATCAGGGGTAAGTCCCACTCATCCATCTTTAATTCAGCGTATATCTTATCACTGTTACCATGTTCATCCGGATTATAAGTGTAATAAATAAAATTATCTTCGCCTGAAAATTTCATTTTACCACCAACGTTGGAAACACTCATACCTAATTGCAGGTTTTTAACAGGAGTATAATAAAGTAACCCAAAATCAAAAGCGATAGTTGAAGCGGACATATGCCAAATATTTTCTCCAACGTATTTACCTGTAAAACCAATGCTAAAATCTTCCGTTAGATTTAATCCATAACTTACACCAAGTGAATAATCGCTTACTGTAAATAATTCACCTGTACCCTCAGGATAAATTTCTGTTCTAACTTTCATGTCGCCCATAGTTAAAGAAGTATAACTAATACCAATTGTATGCTGATCACCAATTTTTAAAACTATACCTGCAAAATCGTGATTGATATCTGCCAGCCAGAATGTGTGTGTAAACATTACCCTACTATTTTGTAATTTGGAAAGACTCCCGGGATTCCAATATAAGGCAGATGCATCATTAGCCTGAGAAACAAATGCACCGCCCATAGCAATTGCTTTAGCTCCAACTTCAATTTTTAAAAACTGCCCGGCAGTTGTGCCAGAAAAAACTTGTGAAAAACTTTTATTCCCTAAAAGCAGTGTAATAACAATTATCAATAAATATTTATTCATAGCTTATACCTGCTTATTTGATAATGGCAAATTTATCTATCTTATCCGGAAGCCCGGGCGATTCGACGTGATAAATATAAACACCTGGTGCTACGTCCAGCCCTTCTTTATTAGTAAGGTTCCAGGGTTCCTGCCCGTCATAATTAGCTGAATTATGGTAGATCGTGTTTACGTGATTGCCGCTTATCGTGTAAATTCTTATTGTAGCTTCGCGGGGAAGATGTATAAAATAAATTCGGCGCTCACCTCTTCCTGAAGAAGTTAATCTTTGTGGTTCCCACTTTGCAGCGCCTACATAGGGATTAGGCACTACTGCAATAAGGTTCATATCCTCTTCAGCTTTTGCCCGATTGATAGCTATACTTTTTGTTGTGAATGTATAAACATCACCTGTTCTGAAAGGAGTTCTAATAACAATTTCCCCTTTGTCTCCATTTTCAGGCAGTATTAATTCCTGGTTAGGAGGTGCAACAAATGAAAATTTCCAAATCTCTCTCCAAATTCCCTCAATCCGCTTCCAAATAGTTATATAATCACCAACCGAAATTTTTTCATCCTGCTGCCCGGTCGGTTCCCAGAAATAGAATAATGCTTTTTCATTTTCATAAACATCCCAAACCTGGAAGTTGGTTGCAGACCTATATCCAAAACGCCAGGATGAATCAGGCTCACCGACTCTAATTTCATAGCTTGAAGGATAACCATGCACTCTACTGGGTAACGAACGTAACAGTGATCCCTGAATGATGAGATTAGACGCATCGTCTTTCCAACCGGAATTATCCGGATCAAAAGCAATTGTATCATTCATAACAAGAACCCTGATTCCGTTAAACATCGGGTTAAAATCTTCTCCATTTATATAAGGGGAATTAGAAAGAATATCTGTTGTGTCAAATCCATTAACCTTGGAGATGGAGTATTGGATGGTATCCGGATGAGTAGTATCGTTGAACTTTAAAACAAAATTTTCATCTGCAACATTCATCGGGTTAAGAACCTCAACCCCAATAGTACCTGTTGCAAAACCCGAAGTGCGTTCAATTCCACCAACAAGCCCCGGTTCATCATAACCAGCAGTACGTGTACCCGGAGTAACATAGGCAGTGTTTTTATCTATCCTGATATTCCCTGCAAGATCACGAACAATCACTTTTGCACATTCGGATGGATAAACTCCGATAGGTACATTTCCTTTGTCGTACGAAACAAGCGCATAGTAATAAGTTTGTCCATTTACCACATCATAATCCACCCAGGAGTGTTTCAAACCTTTATTATCACCCATATAAATTTTAACACCCTGGTAATCGAGCGGGAAGAAACCACGAACTTCATTCACAATATCAAACTGTGCTGAAGGCTTGAAAAGAGCATTCTCTCCATACCCGCTTGTAATAGTGTATGAATCAATAAAGCCAGGGTCTGTACTTTTATAAATTTTATAGCCTTCAAAATCATACTCATTTAAAAAATCATCATAAGAATTTTCGGCAGCATTGTCCCAATATAAAATAACTTTTCCATCGCCCGGTATTGCAGTTAAAGTTGGTTTATCAGGTGGACGCGCAAAGTTATAATTGTTATCATAGATATCCTGAACAACCTGTTTATTCCTTTGAATATCCTGAAGATCTGTACCAAACACGAGAGCTAAAGAAAATCTTTCAGTTGTTCCCGAAGGCAAAATAAAAGGACCTGAACCGAAGAGGAATGCGATATTACCATTCTGCAGCCTGGTATCGAAGTGGCTATAAGAAATCCTGTTCCATATCTGGTTATCTTCCCTAAAAACAACTCCTGATCCTATATAGAAAACATCAAAAGCAGTAAGTCCTATTTGGTCGGATTCATTTTTATCGGTCTTATCAATGTGGGGTTCACCAGGCTGTTTTGTATCAACCAACCCAAATTTATTAAGAGGAAAAGTCGGTGCGCCAGGCACAACACCCGGAAGCTGCCAGCCCGAAGTTGGAAGCCCATCCCCTTCACCAAAATCACCGTTTCCAGTCAGCCCATCTAATCCGACATCATCTGTGCTTGAATTCCAGTTACCATCATTATCAATTCCATCGTCGCGTGTTTCATCAATCATCTCATCAGTTTTTCCATCACCGTTATTATCTATACCGTCAGCATATTTCATCCCAACATTTATTGAGTCTTCATCAACAAGCCCGTTGCCATTATCATCAATACCATTTCCCTTGAGTTCACCAATAAGCATTTGATTAGTAATTGTAGGGCTGCCAGCTTCACCATCATTATCGTCATCAATTGCATTGTAGCCGTTGCCCGGGCTTTCTAGAAAGGCATAACCAGCATAACCAGTCGGCTGCCATCCACCCTGCCCCACTCCATCATGATCCCAGCTATAAGTTATATCGTTGCCAATATCAAATGAAGCATAATCATCATTAGAGTCATACTGACCTCCGACACCACAATCGACATACATTCCAAAAATTATTTTAGAATAGTTTTTTGTTCCTTCATTAGTAATTTCATAATGCCAGAAAACAATATCTTCGGCAAGCAGGTTAGACCACTGGAAGCCGCGAACACCGACACTTGTTCCTAAACCTCTTCTTGTATGATCAGTAGAATCGGGATAAAAATTAGGACCGTCGTCGCTATTATCATCCATAACAAAAAAACTTTCCTGGTCGGCATTTGTACGTTTACCAAAATAACCATTCCAGAATCCATTCCACGAAGCATCTTTATCGGGCCAGGACTCAGGCCAGGTAATTGGTTTATCGCTCATCGCAATATTATCCTGGTTAGGATTAACATAACCCGGTCTTGGCTGCCACCCGCGTTCAACACCAGTTGGAGAGATATCCATATTTTCACGGTATCCTGCTTCAACAATTCGTATAGTGTTCCCATTTGCATCCACAACTTCAGCAGCTACTATGGGAGTAATACCATCCATATAAGTATGACCCGATCCTTTAGGCCAAACCCCCGATGGTTCTCTTCCCCACCAGGCAACCTCACCAAAGTTATAGAAAAGAGTTTCAACAAGATTACTGTTATGGATTCCTTCTTTGCGATATTTTCTATCTCCCCGCATATTTAATGGTATATGAATCTGAGAGAATATCTCAATAGAAAAGAAGGTAAAGAATAAAATTATTAAAATTAACTTTCTCTTGTTCATAAGTTAAACCTATTGCAGATTAAAATTATGTGATACACCTAGAAGAATTCTTCTCGGTTCAGTATAATAATCGGGTCTATTTAAAAATTCGTCTAATGTATTTGGACCCTGGTATTGCGGAGTGTACTGACTTATAAGCGTGTAACCGGCTCTTCCTGTATCGCGGTAAACATTTATTTCGTTTCTTGTATCGAAAAGATTAAATACTCTTACAAAGAATGAAAGAGTAGTTTCTCCAATTATAAAATCTTTATTGAATTGTAAATCAACGTTTGTCTTTGATGGAATTCTTGAACTGTTTTCATAACTTGTTTGTATTGACTGCAACTCAGGTGTATAAGGGAAACCGCTTTCATACTTAGCGATTACTCCAAGATTGAAATCGCCGGGAACTATATAAAAGAGTGAAAGGTTTATAGTATGTCTCTGATCCCAATTAAGAGGAACAACCTGGATGTTTGGTTGTTTAGGAGGTGTGCCCTGTGCGCGATTAAAAGCATCGTTTGGATCAGAAGCATTGCCCTCTGCAATTTGTAAAGTGTAATCAAGTGAAACTGAAACGTGATCTTCTGTTGGTCGTTTCGATAGTGAAACAGTAAATCCACGTGCCTTGCCATAATCCCTGTTTACATATAAAGCATATCGGTCGCTCTTTATGTATGTATCCTGTATTTCAGTACCAAGCAGATTTGTGATATCCTTGTAGTACCCTATGACCTCAAGTCCAATCATATCAAAAAACTGGTAATGCAGACCAAGTTCGTAAGCAACAACAGATTGTGCTTTTAGATTTGCATTTCCCATAAGGGTGTATAATCCACCGGGTCCAACCCTAAAATTAGGATTTGAATACAGATAGCTGTATGGCGGTAGTTGGAAGAAATGTCCATAGCTAAAGTGTATTGTTCCATCTGCTGAGATAGGAAAAGCAATGCCCAGCCTTGGGCTTACCTGGTGCTGCTCTTTTGCATTAATTTTTGGAGAGTTTTCCGGATCGCGAAGATCGGTTGGTACTTTACCGTTTGAATTAAAATAATCGTATCGAACGCCAGCATTAATAATTACGCTTTTATATTCAACTTTATCCTGAAGATAGCAAGCAAAAGAAACAGGATTATATTCAAACTTGCCCTGGTTAATGAAATAATTGAAATCAAAAACTTTTAGAGTATCCTGATACTTAACAATTTCATTGTTAAGTTGAATCTTTCCAAGATTTAATTCAATCCCGGTTTTTATTCCATTGTAGTTATCAACCTGGCTGAATAAATCAGCTTTGATAATGTTAGTATTGGTGATTCTACCGGAATGCCCCATATAAGTTCCACCCGTTAGAAAAGCGTAACTGGTAAGCTGGTTCAGAAGTTCAGGATTTGCGTATCGGGCATCTCTAATATCTTCAAATACATATGACTTTTCTTCGCTTCTGCCGTATGAATATTTTAAATCAAGGAAAGTACTCGGAGAAAAGACATAGGTAAACGTAACTATATTATTTAGTGAGTTAGTAAATTTTTCAGGAAGTCCATCAGGATTAAGTTTAAATATATGGTTGTAATATTTAGAATTGGTTTTTTCCCATAAAAAAAGATTAGATATTTTTAATTCCTGTAAAAGATTGAAAGCAAATTTGCCTTGGAAGTTATAATTTAAGAAAGGATTCATCGAAATAATTTTATTATCGCCTGTTGAGACGATATGAAAAACATCACCTTCCTGAAAAGAACTGTCCTTTGGATTGAATCTCCTTTGACCGTAATGATAGCCATCATTTGAAAATCTTCTGAAAGCTAAATTGTAACTAATATTCTTACCTAAAATATTTAATGGCCCGCTAATGTTTGCTTTGATTTCTGAAGTGCCGGTTGGATTCACTTCATCGATATTAAAGAAAATGTCTTTATGATTACTCAGATAATCGCCGGATGAAACCGAAATATTTCCCTGAAACGTATTAGATCCCTGTCTTGTAATAACATCAACCACACCGGAAAGAGCCTGCCCATATTCAGCATTAAAAACACCGCTGATTACTTTTACCTCTTCCATAAATTGGACATCTACATTTGCACCGCTGCTACCTGAATAATAATCACTAACGGGAATACCATCAACAAGGTAACTTACCTCGGAGGTTCTGCCGCCCCTGATATGTATTCCTCCACTTGCATCAGTAACAACACCAGCTTTAAGTTGAAGGATATCAGAAAGACTTTCAACAGGAAGGCTTTTGATCTCACTTGAAGTAACAGATAGTTCGCTTGATGTAAGGTCTTTGCGGATTATGAGTCTTTCAGCAGTTACAACCACTTCTTCATTTAGTTCAAGTCTCTGTGCCTCTAGTTCAAAATTAATATTGGTGGTTCTATCTGCTGTTACAATTACTTTGGTTACTTTCATAGATTGATAACCAATCATTGAAGCAACAACTGTGTATTCGCCAGGTGAGACATTAACTATAAAGTAATCTCCATTAATATCCGAAGCTGCACCGATAGTGGCTTTCTCAATAAAAATATTCACACCAATTAATGGTTCTCCAGTGCTTTTATCTTTTACGGTACCTGCAATTTTACCTGTCTGACCGGGAAAGATGACGGCTGCACTAAGAACAACTAATAAAAATATGTACAGACTTAATTGGTAAAAAAGTTTCATCTGTTTCGAAATATTTTGCTGTGAATAATAATTAAAGTATTAGAGCGTATGAAAAATCAATTCCGAAAAAAATAAAAAGAAAGGGAGTAAATCGTTCCGGATTTACTCCCTCTAAACAACTTAGCGTAACAGTATCATTTTATTTGTCTTAATAAAATCATCTGTCCTTAATTCATAAAAATAAACTCCACTACTTACATTTGAAGGCTGCCACCTCATATTGTATTCACCTGCATTTTTGAATTCATTGACGAGTGTTGCGACTTCATTTCCTAAAACATTGAATACTTTTAAAGTAACTGATGAGTTTTCAGGAATTGAATAAGATATTGTTGTAGATGGATTAAATGGATTAGGATAATTTTGTTTCAGTACAAAAGAATTAGGAAATACATTGTGATTATCCTTTACGTCAGTCGGAGAATTAGAAAGAACAACTTGTCTGAAGAGATGGAATTTCTCGAAGTATTTATCAACCCACTGAGTTCCCCACCAGTTAGGAGCAAAATCAGAAGTATCCGCACTAATTGCATCGTTAGAAGCATAATCAATATCATAAATAACTATACTCAGACGAACTGTATCGAGAACAGAATATCCAAACAGATCGGTATGTACAATAACTTCAAGAGAGTAACCATCGTCGGGTCCTCCAACTTCAGTATGAGATACTGTTCCTAACGGTTCAAATGAAGCACCTTCAGCGCCTCCTGTTGGAACAGTAGCGCTTAACTCGAAATGAGCAGAATCACCGACAACATTTCCAAAGAACATATTTTTAATTTCTAACCTCTGACCTGGATCCGGTAAATAATCATCTTTCATAGTCATCCATAGGAAAAGCCCATCAGCTTCCCAGCCTGGTGCCCATTCGCATACGGATTTATCATCGGACTCTACACCGATATAAAGATCTGTTCCTTTGTGTACAAACTTAACCGTAGCTCTGCTCTGATCATTATAGCTATTGAGTGGGCTATTCCATTGCTTATAATAACCGCCTGTGCTGGTGTTACTGGGTTTGCTTACAACTACACTTTCAGCATTAGCCCAGAAAACTTCATTCAATTGACCATCAAGAGTGATTGTTTCAGTAGTAACGATTGCATGCTTTAACGGCGGATCGGCAAGTCTTAACATACGGAAGCTATCACCCCATTCACTTCCCCACCACATTTTGTGATAGGAACCGGTGGTTGTTACGTCGTCAAATCCGTCAGGATCAAATATATTTATCAAGACAGGAATATCAGCTTGTGGGTCTGTGTAACCTAATGAGTCAAGATAGATAACCATTTCTGCAGTGTAGCCTGTATCATCCGAAGCTAAGTGATTAACAACACCTGGAGGAATAACATATCCGGCTCCTTCACCCCAAGTTGGGTTAAGTGACGGTGCTTCGAATTTAATAGGTGCACCAACACCTGCACTACTGTAGAATAATTTAAACTCAATTGTGGATCCGTCAGCTTTCTTAATTTTCATGAATAATCCATCGCCCTCCCAACCAGTGGTCCTTCTACAGATGGATTTATCATACGATTGCAAGGAGATGTACAATTTCAGACCGTCATGAAGAAATCTAACGAATGTTATTGTTGTATCTGTATAGCCGGGATCGACTAATATACCGCCGGTAACGGTATAAGTGACATCACCCGGAAGAGCATTTGCACCGTAAACAAGATAATCATATCTCTTCTGCCAGTCTGTTTCGCTAAGAATTCCATCGATTGTTATCTGCTTTTCAGCCGTAACTACCTTTAAATAAGGTGGATCTGAATGAGTTTGTGCAAACGAAGTGTTTGTATTTAGTGTGAGAGAAAGAAAAAGAAGCACTGTAATAGTAAATACTATATTTTTCATACTGCCTCCTTTAAAAGTATTTTATTATTAAATAAATGCATATAAAAATAGACATGCAAAATATCTTTTCAGAAATCCTGCATGCTATTTCATTTATTAGACTTTATTTCATTAAAGTCATCTTCTTTGCAGAATTAAAGTTACCAGCTTTAATAGTATAGAAATAGACACCGCTATTTAAATTAAAGCTGTTGAAATTAATTTTGTGAACACCAGCTTCAACTTGTCCATTTACTAATTCAGCAACTTCGCTTCCCAGAATATTATATACCTTTAAGGTAACAAATGAATTCTGCGGTATTGAATAAGTAATTGTGGTTGTTGGATTGAAAGGATTTGGATAATTCTGACTGAGTTCATAGGAAACTACTCTGGTGACTTCAACAGTATTTGAAAAACTATAGCTACCGTCAAAGTCTAATTGTTTCAGTCTATAATAATTAGAACCCGTAAGTTCAGTATTGTCTAGATAGCTGTAACTCTGTTTTTCGGTTGTTGTACCCTTGCCATTTACAAAAGCAATCTTTTCAAAATTCCGATTATCAACACTTCGCTGAATTTCGAAACCTTGATTATTAGTTTCAGTAGCAGTAATCCAATTCAATTGAACCTTGCTTCCAACAAAAGAGGCTGTAAAGGAAGTTAACTCAACCGGGATTACAAAATCAAATTTAAGATTATCCCAATAGTTAGTGCTGCCGGCTGTTCTTGTATCTGGGAAATCAGGAAAAAAAACTACTCTGGTTACCGTTTTCCCAATGTCGGCTGTAAAATCGAATACAAGCTGTTCCCATTGATTAGTTACAGTATTGGGCACTTTAACCTCATGACCTAGAACGGGACCCTCAAATTTAAGTGCACAATTTGAAATCACTTCTTTATATACCATAATAGCAGGCGTAGAATTACCTGCAGTTACAGTAAAGCTCACATCATCAGTAAAAGCACCTGCCCATGGAGATGCAGTAGCATTAACGATATGTTTTGCAACATTAGCTGACGTATTAATTCCTGTCATGAAAGGATTTGCGACAATAGTAAAATCAATGGAAGAATCAGGATTATTCGCAAAGCTAACCCATGTAAAATTTTGACCGGTTGTGTCAAAATCAATTGTAACCTGTCCAAACACAGAAACAGAAAACAGAAACAAAGAAAGTACAAAAAGACGTTTCATGATGATCTCCTTTTGTTAATAAAATGTGTTTTGAATTAAATAAATTATCGCAAACGTTCGCATCTGGAATTTAAATTTATTTCAATTTCAAGAACCGCCCGCTATAATAAGTCTAATTATCAAGAGAATGATATGAAATGTAAACGTTTACATTTCAATTTAATTTTTTTAATTTTATTTGTCAAGCAAATAGCCAATAAAAGTGTAAAAAAAATTCCGATGAAATTCCTTAAACCCGATATAGAAATCGAAAGAGAGACGGCAACTGAAAAAAAGAAAAGAATTAATTGAAAAAGTTTTTTAATTCATTATTTTGTTTTTTAGAGGTAAGAACAAAAACAAACAACCCCAGCCGGGCTATGCACTCGCGGGGTTGTTATAGGTAAAATATTAACTAATTTATCAACCTAAAAAGTATTAACTTTTTATAAGACAATACAGTTTTATTTATAAATTGATTTAATGATTTTATGGGAACTGAACAACAGTTTAAAAGAATAACCACTAAGGCGTTAAATCTCCTGAAGCAAAAAGGCATTAAGATTACTGCCTTAACTGCGTATGATTTTATCACCGCAAAAATTTTAGACGAAGCCGGAATAGATTTAATTCTTGTTGGAGATTCTTTAAGTAATGTCTTTCAAGGAAATGATACCACGCTTCCTGTTACAATGGATGAAATGATTTATCATACAAAAGCGGTTACTAAGGGCGTAAGCCGTGCAATGGTGATGGTAGATATGCCTTTCATGTCCTATCAGCTCGGAGTTGATGAGGGTTTTCGTAATGCGGGCAGAATTATGAAAGAAACTTCTGCTAGTGGTGTAAAGCTTGAGGGCGGTGAAAGAGTTGCCGAAACAGTTAGAAAAATTACTGAAGCTGGAATTCCTGTCATGGGTCACATCGGTCTCACACCTCAAAGTATTCACGTTTTTGGAAGCTATCGTGAACGAGGAAGAGATAAAGAAGAAGCGAAGGAAATTCTAAAGGATGCAAAAATTCTTGAAGAAGCCGGAGCATTTGCTTTAGTGCTTGAAAAAATTCCTTCATCGCTTGCAAAACAAGTTACTGAGATGGTTAAAATCCCCACCGTAGGTATTGGCGCCGGTTTGTATTGCGATGGACAAATTCTCGTTTCGCCGGATATGCTTGGACTAAACGTTGATTTTCATCCGCGATTTGTTCGCTATTATGCTCATCTTGCTGATGTAGTCTCAAATGCTGTTAAAAAATATATTGATGATGTTAGACAAACCAAATTCCCTACCGAAGAAGAGAGCTATTAACACTTTTTACTTAAAATATTTTTCTGGAAGTTTCATTTTCTCAAATATCGATCCTACGATTTTTTTTAGCATGAAAAATTTTTCTTTTAAATTAAACTTCGCATTTATCTTTTTCTCTATTGTACTTTTGCTGATAGTTAATCTATTTCCTCAAGCATCCTCAGAAGTTGTACTTGAGAATGTATCAGTCACGGCGATTAGAGATGAACCAAATTATGTTTGGCTTGCAACTTATGGTCAAGGTATTTACAGATATTCAAAAAAAGATAATAAGTGGACTAACTTCTCGACAAGCAGTAATAACCTGGAGAATGATTTATTTTCTTGTTTAGCTGTCAGCGATGACTATGTTTGGGCTGGATCAATTGAGGGATTATTTACTTATGATAAAAAAAGAAACACATGGAGAAAAAGAAAATTTGCCGTTGGCGGGGAAATGGGAAATTGGATTCGTTCCCTTTGTTATGATAAGAAGGAAAGTACTCTCTGGATTGGAAGATTTAAAAATCTAACCGAGCTTGATGTTAAAAGACAAAAATTCACTGAACATGATCTTACAAAAAATAATGATCCTAAAACGAATACAATCAAATCAATAAAGTTAGATGGAGACAGTCTCGTGTGGTTTGGTTCTGAATCCGGGGTTCATGTTTATAATAAGCAAACAAAAGATTCAGCGACGGTATGGCGATTTATAAATAATAAAAAGGGATTCAATGCAGAAGGTGATGCGGTATCTGTTTCGGATTTTCTTTTTGAAGGAGATAATATTTGGTTTGCAACCGATGAATTTGTAACTCCGCAGCAGCCGAATTTTAATATGGGAGGAATATATAAATACAATCGCAAATTGAAATGGGAAAGAATTTCCAAGCAAGACGGGTTGCCGGGCAATGGAATTTATTGTTTGGAAAAAACGGGGAATAAAATTTGGGCTGCCGTTTATGCTTTTGATAAGAAAAATAAAAAGGAATATGGAAAAGGATTTGTTATAATTGATAGAGTCTCGGGCAAAATTGTCAACATTGACTTGAATCAAACGGAGATAAGTTCATCGCTGGTGCAAACTTTTTATTTTGATGGAAACGAAATGTGGGTGGGAACCGATAAAGGTTTATATAAATTTGCAATAAATAATCCTTTAGCTAAATGGAGCGGAAAGAAGGAAGCTCCTAAGACTAATAAAAAGAAATAATGTTTTTGTTGAAGGATAACATCGTGATAAAAAAAATTGTCACGAATGTCGCTTCAGATCTTATTCATAGCACTACTTCTTAAATTGCATTTCAAAACCTCAATAGTTAATTTTGGCTTCGTTTAATCTGCATAAAGCGAGTTGAGGATAAGTCTAATTTCCTAAGACTCGCTATTGATTGACACTATTTTTTCAATTGGAGAGACTTTTAAATGTTAGATTTTATAAAGAAGATTTTTGGCGATAAGCACACTAAAGAAACTAAATTACTTTGGCCTATTGTAGATGAAATAAATGCTGAGTACGAAAAGATAAAAAATCTTAGCGACGATGAACTGCGTGTAAAAACTTCAGAATTTAAAGAGCGAATTCAAAACCACACTGCTGAAACCCGCACGAAAATAGAAGAACTTAGAATAAAGCTGCAATCTGATGAAGAGTTTGATAGAAACGCTGCTTATGATGATCTGGATGAACTTGAAGAACAACTAAATGAGGAATATGAAGAAGTAATGAACGATCTTCTTCCAGAAGCTTTTGCAGTAGTTAAAGCAACGTGTGAACGACTCGTTGGAAAATCTTGGAATGTAGCCGGCAATAAAATTACTTGGGAAATGGTTCCTTATGACGTACAGCTTATGGGTGGAATCGTTTTGCATCGAGGTAAAATTGCCGAAATGACAACGGGTGAGGGAAAAACATTAGTAGCAACGCTTCCAATTTATCTTAATGCGTTAACTGGAAGAGGTGTTCACCTTGTTACTGTTAATGATTATCTCGCACTTCGTGACAGCGAATGGATGGGAGAAATTTATAAGTTTCACGGTTTAACTGTGGGAGTAATTTTAAACACGATGACTCCCGCTCAACGTAAGGTGCAGTACAATTGTGATATTACCTATGGGACAAACAATGAATTCGGATTTGATTATCTGCGCGATAACATGGCAATTGATAAAGAGTTTCAAGTGCAGCGTAAACATAATTATGCCATTGTGGATGAAGTTGACTCTGTTTTAATTGATGAAGCAAGAACCCCATTAATTATTTCGGGTCCAGTTGACGTTGATGATCAAAAATTCAACGAGATGAAACCTAAAATAGAAAGACTTTACCGAATCCAATCCAACTTAGTTTCGAAATTAGTTTCGGATGCTGAGGCAATTCTAAATGATGACAACAACAAAAACGAAACCGAAGCTGGAAAATTATTATTGAGAGCTCAGCGTGGACTACCAAAGCACAGCAAACTTGCCAAAGTTCTTAGTGAACCCACCTATAAAAAATTAGTTCAAACAACTGAGTTGGAATTTCTGCGAGAGAAAGCTAAGAATATGCACATTATTGATGATGAATTATATTTTGTCATCGATGAAAAAAACAACACATTAGATCTAACAGAAAAAGGAAGAGAAGAACTTGCTAAGGGAACAGGAATGGAGAAAGAATATTTTATTCTTCCTGATTTAGGCACGGAGATTAGCAAATTTGAAAATGATGCGAATTTAACGCTTGAAGAAAAAATCAAAAAGAAAGATGTGCTTTACCAAAAATATTCCGAGAGCAGCGATAGGATTCATACCCTAAATCAGCTTTTGAAAGCATATACTTTATTTGAAAAAGATGTTGAGTATGTAATTACTGAAGAAGGAAAAATTGCCATTGTTGATGAGTTCACAGGTCGCGTTCTGCCGGGAAGAAGATATTCCGATGGACTTCATCAGGCAATTGAAGCAAAAGAAAATGTTAAAGTTGAAAGAGATACGCAAACGCTTGCCACTATTACGCTTCAGAATTATTTTAGAATGTACAACAAGCTTGCCGGAATGACGGGAACCGCCGAAACAGAAGAATCGGAGTTTTTCCAAATTTATAAATTGCCCGTAGTGGTTGTTCCTACAAATAAACCGATGGTTCGCGATGATCAAGACGATGCAGTATATCGTACAAAGCGAGAAAAATATAATGCGGTAATTGAGCAGATTGAATCATTGCGAGAGCAAAGAAGACCTGTACTTGTAGGAACTACTTCCGTTGAAGTTTCGGAAACGATAAGCAGAATGTTAAAAAGAAAAAATATTCCTCACAATGTGCTTAATGCTAAGCAGCACCAAAAAGAAGCAGAGATTGTTGCACATGCCGGTGAAGCAGGAGCAATTACTATTGCGACGAACATGGCTGGCCGTGGAACAGATATAAAACTCGGGTCAGGTATTGTGGATAAAGGCGGGCTTTATATTTTAGGAACTGAAAGGCATGAATCACGCAGAATTGATAGACAATTACGAGGGAGATCAGGCAGACAGGGGGATCCGGGCACTTCCAAGTTTTTCTTATCGCTTGAAGATGATTTAATGAGACTCTTTGGCAGCGATAGAATTTCTACTGTAATGACAAAAATGGGAATAAAGGATGGCGAAGTTATTGAGCATCCAATGATTACTAAATCTGTTGAACGTGCTCAAAAGAAAGTTGAAGAGAATAACTTCTCAATAAGAAAAAGATTGTTAGAGTACGATGACACAATGAATTCGCAGCGAGAAGTGATCTATACCCGCAGAAATAGAGCTTTGCAAGGTGATCGCCTTAAGGGTGAAATTTTTGATTTGCTTGATGAATTTGTAACTGATTTAGTTGATAAATACTTCGATGAGGTAAACGCAGAAAAACTCAGAGAAGATGTGCTCCATTATTTCTTAGTTGATCTGCATATACCTGCAGAACAATTCGAGTCATTAGGAAAAGATGGTATAAAGGATAAAATAATTGATGCCACTAAAGAATTTTATAAGAAGAAAGAAGAGATGATAGGCTCTGAGTTGATGGCGCGGCTTGAAAGATATGCTACTTTAAGCGTGATTGATCATAAATGGAAAGAGCATCTCCGCGAAATGGATGACCTGAAAGAGGGAATCGGATTGAGAGCTTATGGTCAGAAAGATCCATTAGTGGAATATAAAGGTGAAGCCTTCAAACTATTTGTAACGCTGCTTCAGCAAATTCGCGATGAAGTGGTTTCGTTTTGCTTTAAGTTTTGGCCTCAAGCTCCCGATGATGTTCAAAGCAGACGAAGGCGAGAACCAATAACAAGGGTATTTGAGAGTAAACAAAGCACTACAAACATCGGATTAACTAAATCTCAATCTGAAGGCGGTGCCCAGCACATTGGAAAATTGCAACCGGTACACGTGGGGGAAAAAGTTGGACGGAACGATCCGTGTCCTTGCGGAAGCGGTAAAAAATATAAACAATGCCACGGTAAATAGAAGGGAAATTCCTCATGAAAAAAATTGAAGCCATTATTCGCCCATTCAAGCTTGATGAAGTAAAAGAAGCGCTGATAGAAGAAGGAGTTCGCGGATTAACAATTTCAGAAGTTCGTGGTTACGGAAGGCAGAAAGGACATACAGAAACTTATCGCGGAAGCGAATACAGAATTGAGTTCGTTCCCAAAATAAAAATTGAAGTTGTGGTTGACAAAACCAAAGTAGATAAAGTTGTGGATGCAATTCTCCGCACTGCTAAAACCGGTCAAGTTGGTGATGGCAAAATCTTCATTTCAGACGTGCAGGATGTTATTAGAATAAGAACTGATGAATCGGGACCCGAAGCATTGTAAAATATTTTACCTTTGCATTTTACGCATTCTTATTTAGCTTTTCATATGTTAAAATTTAGTTCCTCACTTAAGAAATACATCCCTGTTATTATTCTCGTTTTAGTTTTTCCCGGCTGCGGAGTTTGGGAAGATTTCACGACATATTTTAACCTCTACTATAACACAAAGCATAAATTTCAAGAAGCTGAGGATGCCATTAAGCTTCAACGAAAAAATCTTTTTGAACCTGAAGAACCAAATATTTCGGGAAATGTACCGCAGCTTCTAAATAATGTTATCGAAAAAAGTTCAAAGATTCTACAGTTCCACTCCAACTCCGGTTATGTCGATAATGCATTGCTGATGCTTGGCAAATCTTTTTATTATCAAAAAAATTATCAGAAAGCGCTGAGAAAATTTCAAGAACTTGTTGTGACTGATCCCGAAAGCGATCTAATCCTTGAGAACGATTTGTGGATTGCCAAAACACAAATGAGATTGAAAGATTTTAAGAGCGCTTTAGCCTCGTTAAAAAAAGTCCGGGAACAAGGCATTGAAGAAGGTGAAGACGAAATTGTTAAAGATGCTTATGTTGAAGAAATTGTACATCTGATTATCCAAGAAACTTATTCTTCTGCCATTTCACTTACAAATGAGTTTTTAGAAGTTTCTACTAACGACGAAGTAAATGCTGAAGTAATGTACGAATTGGGACGACTCTACATAAAGATAAATGATAATAACAACGCAATTGCTTCATTTGAAAAAGTTTTTGATTATTCGCCTTCTTTTAGCGTAGAATTAAACTCCACTATTGAATTGGCTTCTGCATTACGTAAAGCCGGAGAAAATAATAAAGCATTATCCATTCTCGAAGAAATGCGAAATGAAAATAAATATTCAGATTCGTTTGATAAAATTGATCTTGAAACTGGAGTTACTTTATACAGCTTAAATCGGGTTGATGAATCTGTAGAGTATCTGATGAAAGTCGACACAACGTATGCCACATCTGTCAGTTCCGGTATTGCAAAATATAAGCTTGGTGAGATTTTCGAGCATTATTACAAAAACTTTGACAGCGCAAGCATTTATTACATTAAATCAGCAAGCTCAACCGCTCCACCGGAATATTCCAAACCGGCATCTGAAAAAGCCCAGCTATTCAAAAGATATCAAACCCTGCAAAAAAGTATTTTCGATGCGCGAAAACAGCTTTCGTATTTAGAAACTCCCGATGAATTCATACAAGATTCAATCGCATTTTATTCTGATACGTTAAGCGCTGAAGAAAAGGAATTGCAATCTGTTGATTTAGGTGAAAGAAGAAACGAGGGTGACGAGAGAGGATTTGTTCAGCCTGTAAAAACACAAGTAAAGACTGTAACAAAAAATCCTCCTATGCGTCCTACAATCGGTATTGATTCGGTAAAGAGCATAATAGTGAAAAATGAATTCGACCTTGCAAATTTATTCTTTACCGAGCTTAATGTTCCTGACTCCGCTTATTACTACTATAAAAACATCATTGAGAATTTTCCCAATTCAAGATATCATTCTCTCTCGCTATACTCCATAGGAACATACTACAATGGGATTGGCCGAAAGGAAGAAGGAGATAGTATTTTTTACTTTATTTATGATAACTATAAAAATGAAAACATTGTAAACGCTGCTGCAATTCAGCTTAAAAAGCCATTGATAAATTTAACCTACGATCCTGCAGATGAATTATATGTTGATGCGGAAAAAATTCTTCTTGAAAAAAAATATAGCGAGTCGGTAAATAAATTTTACGGCATCTTCCGAGATTATCCGAAATCATCGTTAGCACCAAAAGCTTTGTATGCCGGGGGATGGATTCTAGAAAATGAGCTTAAGCTTTTGGATTCCGCCGCCGTGTTTTATGACAGCATCAATGTTAAATATCCTCAATCTCAATACGCCTCAAGTATAAGACCGAAACTAACATTTTATAAGCAGGAAATCGATAGAAGAAAAAAAGCAATCGAGGATTCACTAAAACAGATTGAATTAAAAAAATTGGCTGAAACGAAATCAGATTCATTAATTCAACCCATTGATCCGAATGAAGATGTAAAGAAAGAACAGCCACAAATCGAGGAAAAATCCGAGAGCGATGAGGAGAAGGATATCAAGCGTAAAGAAATGGAAGCAAATGAAGTGAAAAAGATGGATACACCTATTGATTTAACAGAGCCTGAAAAACCAAAATCGGACAAGATAAAATAAGAAGTAATTCTTCACTAAATGATCTAGGTTAATTCTATTGAATATCCATTCATGAATTACTCTCAATTTCCTATAAATGAGCTTGCTGAAATTTTTAGCAAGGCTCTGCCTCTCATAAAAAAAAGAAAATTCTTCTTTTCAATTATTTACCTGATATTAGTACTTTATTTCAGCATTCCTTCTTTTAACATTCCATGGCTTCAATATAATGGAACGAGGATTACATCTTTAATGGAGCAGCGTGCATTAAAAAATTTTATGATTTATTATCCGAGACAGGCTTGGGCAGATATTGACAATGTTAATCCTAATTTACTGAGGGCAATAATTTCAATGGAAGATGGAAAATTCTTCAAACATAAAGGCATTGATTGGAAAGAATTAAAAACATCTATCCGATTGAATAAGCGACGAGGAAGAACAGTTAGAGGCGGAAGTACAATTAGTATGCAGCTATCTAAAAATTTATTTCTTTCAACAAGTAAAAGTGTTTGGAGAAAAGGAAAAGAATTTTTAATCACTTTGAGAATAGAAAAGGAGCTATCAAAAAAATCAATATTAGAAAATTATATAAACATTATTGAGTGGGGAGATGGTATTTTTGGAATTGAAAAAGCTTCCGATATTTATTTTAACAAGGACCCTAAAAATTTATCCGCAACAGAAAGCGCTCGATTGGCGGCTGTCATTCCTTCACCATTACGCTATGATCCTGCAGCAAATTCTCGTTATGTAAGCCGGCGCTCATCAATTATCAGAGGCAGGCTGAGCGACGTTCAATTATTTCCGGATGATGTAAAATGAAACCGAGAGAATTGCTCGAACTGATTGAAGAGGGTGAAAATCTAACCTGTGAATTTAAAAGAAAATTTTCGACAACTGAAAAAATTGCACGTGAAATGATTGCATTTGCAAATACTAAAGGCGGTTATCTGGTAATTGGAGTTGATGATGATAAGGAAATAATCGGAGTTGAAAGTGAAAAAGCTGAAGCGGAATTAATTTATGATGCAGCTAATAACTTTTGTGAACCGCCATTAAATATTAATATCGATTATGTGGAAGTTAAAGGAAAAGAAGTAGTTGTGGTCGAGATTTTCGAGTCGGATAATAAACCGCATAGAATTCAAGATTATCTTAAGGAATTAGATGTAAACCAATCAGTGGTTCACATAAGAGTTAATGATAAAAGCGTTCAGGCAAGCAAAGAGATGATTAGGATATTAAAAGCACGATCTTCACAAATGAATTTGAAAAAATATTCAATAGGTCCTAACGAAAAAGCAGTGTTTGAATTTTTAGATAATTATGAAAGGATCTCTGTTAAAGAGCTTAGTGATTATATTAACATTTCTGAAAGAAGGGCATCCCGAACGTTGGTGAAATTAGTTAGAGCAAATATGCTTTTCCTGCACACTAAAGATAACGGGGAGGAGTATTTTACGAGCGCACAATAAGTGGTCAACATCTAGGACTCATGTTTTCTTATCTATAAATTAAAAATTTTTCTAAATTCAAATATTGCAACTCCATAAGCCACAGCTACATTCAACGATTGCTTTATTCCATACTGTGGTATTTCAATTGATTTATCGCACAGATCAAGCAATTCTTGAGACACACCTGTAATTTCATTTCCGATTAATAAACAGATCGGAAGGTCATCAGATTTGATTTGGTGATATGGAATACTTTTATCAGTGAGTTCCAACGCGCAAATTTGAACTCCTTTGCTTTTTAGTTGACTGATAACTGCTTTTGCATCTTTTACATATTCCCACCTCACACTTTCAGTTGAACCCAATGCAGTTTTTAACACTTCCTTTTTGGGAGGGCAGGAAGTGTAACCGCACAAATAGAGTTTTTCTATCATTGCTCCATCTGATGTACGGAAAATTGATCCAACATTGTAGTTGCTTCTAATGCTGTTAAGCAAAACATATACAGGCAATTTCCTAACTTTGTGTAAAGTTTCAAGAGTGCTTCTGCTTTTTGCAATTTCATCGTGAGTAAGTTTTCGCATAAAAATTCTTCAATTACATTTTAAAGGAACTTAACTGCAAGTTGTCCGCAAGCTGCTGCAATATCATCTCCTTGAGTTTGACGAACCATTACGGTGATGTTTTTATCTCTTAATTTCTGAACAAAATTTTCAATTCGGTCTCTCGGAGCTGACTCTAATTTTGCTGAAAATCCTTTTGGATTCATATGGCTCAATGAATTGAATGGAATGATATTGATTTTTGAAGGAATCTCTTTGCAAATCTTTACGAGTGCATTTACGTCCTCGTCAGTATCATTCAAATCCTTAAGCATTATGTATTCAAATGTAATTCGTGTACCGGTTTTCTTTGCATAATATCGCACTGCCATCAAATTTTCTTTTAAGGAATATTTTTGATTTATCGGCATCAGCTTACTTCTCATTTCCTCAAAACAAGAATGAAGCGAAAGAGCAATTTTAACATTAATACCGGAATCAGCAAGCTCTCTTATTTTAGGGGCAATGCCTGCAGTTGATACAGTAATTTTTTTAACGCTGATTCCTTTTGTTAACTCATTCGAAAAAATCTTCAAGCTCTTTAATGTATTTTGATAATTTAGAAGCGGCTCCCCCATTCCCATGTAAACAATGTTAGTGATTTTCTCTTTACCATAGTCCTTTGCGGCAAGCATATATTGGTCAAAAATTTCACCTGAAGAAAGATTATTTTTGTAACCCATTAATCCCGTAGCGCAAAATTGACAGTCAAGCGGACAGCCGACTTGCGTTGAGATACAAAGCGTTGTGCGAGTCTCTTCGGGAATAATAACCGATTCAATTTTGTTATTATCCTTTGTAACGAAAATATATTTTTTTGTTTTTGTGTTTTCCGATTCTTCAGTGTAAAAGTATTCCAAGGTTTGGAGTTCAATCTCGTTCCGGATTTCGTTGCGGATAGTCTTTGGAATGTTAGTCATTTCATCGATATTGGTAGAAAGATGATTGTACATCCAGTAAAAAAACTGTTCACCTCGAAATTTTTGCAAACCTTTTGCAAGGAAATAATTTTTTAATTCGGATAGAGTTAATCCTTTAAGTATTACTTTTTTCTGGATTTGATTCTCAGAATTGTTCTCTGCAGGTAAGTTTGTTCCATTTTCCATATCAAAATATATAAAGAAGAATTTATCTTTAAAATAAAAACATTTCCCATTTTATCTGCGATTATATAAATTAAAATAGAGTTAAAAACAAATTCTTCAAATTTAACCATAGGTATAAAAATGAATTTCGATTTTACAGAAGATCACCTGATGATTCAGCAATCCGCAAAGGAATTTGCAGAAGCTGAAATCGCTCCAAGTTCTATTCAAAGAGATATTGATGCAGAGTTTCCCACGGACATCGTTAAAAAAATAGGTGAATTAGGATTCCTCGGAATGATGGTTCCTCCGGAGTTTGGAGGTGCTGGCCTGGACACAATCAGCTATGTCCTTGCAATGATAGAAATTTCCAAAGTCGATGCAAGTGTTGGGGTTATCATGTCAGTAAATAATTCTCTGGTGTGCTTTGGGTTGGAAAAGTACGGTTCGGATTATATCAAACAAAATTATTTAACTCCATTGGCTAAAGGTGAAAGACTTGGCGCATTTGCCTTGTCAGAACCTGAAGCTGGAAGCGATGCAACTAAGCAAAAAACTACGGCTGATAAGGATGGTGATCATTACGTAATTAATGGAATGAAAAATTGGATCACCAATGGAATTTCGGCCGATCATTTTTTAGTTATGGCAACAACCGATAAAGAAAAAGGCCATAAGGGTATATCAACATTTCTTGTTGAAAAAGGAACACCGGGTTTTGGTCACGGAAAAAAAGAGGATAAGCTGGGAATAAGAAGCTCTGATACATGCTCACTAACTTTTGAAAATTGCAGAGTACCGGCAAAAAACATTGTCTGGGAAGAAGGCAAGGGCTTTAACTTTGCAATGAACACGCTTAACGGCGGAAGGATTGGAATTGCAGCTCAAGCTATTGGAATTGCGGAAGCATCTTTTGAAGCTGCACTTAAATATTCTAAGGAAAGAAAAGCATTTGGAACAAGCATTGCAAACTTCCAGGCTATTCAGTTTAAACTTGCCGATATGGCTGTTAAGATCGATGCCGCAAAAATGCTTACGCTAAAAGCTGCTGCCTTAAAAGATGCAGAAAAAAAATATTATAAAGAAGCTGCAATGGCAAAGCTTTACTCATCTAAAATTGCAGTTGAATGTGCGCTTGAAGCGATTCAGGTGCATGGGGGTTATGGTTATGTAAGAGAATATCTTGTGGAAAGATACTTGCGCGATGCAAAGATTACAGAAATTTATGAAGGTACTTCCGAGATTCAGAACATTGTTATAGCTCGTGCATTGCTCGATGCATAAATATATTTTTATAAAATGAAAAAGATATTTACTGTGCTTTTAATTTTTTACACCCTATGTGTTTACGCTCAAACAGATTGGGTAAAATGGGAAAAAGCGGATTTACCCTATTCAAAAAATAATGAGCATACAAAAAGAGATTATTCTATTCCAGGAGAAAGTTTTTCTGAAGCAGCACTTAAATCATTGGCTTCAGCTTATTGGTTCTTCATTTCAGATGTGGATGGGGAAAATTGTCCTTTTAATCCATCATGCTCTGGTTTTTTAATTGAAGCTATAAAAGAAACAAATCTTCCTCAAGGAACCTTAATGTTCTTTGACCGTTTTACCCGAGACCTAAACATATTTGGCAGGATGAATCACTATCCACGCTACGGAGCATTGCATCTCTATGATCCTGTTGATTTATACACTTTGAATGAGGATAAAATTCAGTACTTACCGCCAACCATATTAATAAAAAGTGAATGATAAAATTAATACTAATAAGCCTTTCAGCCGCTTCGTTCACTTATTCTCAAAATATTAATTCGGGTGTTAATGTCCTTCATCAAAAGGAGAACATAATCAAATTTGCCGATTATCTTTTTTGCGAAAAAGATTATCTGCGTTCAGCTAATGAATATTTAAGAATTGATGAAGGGCTTAGAGACGAGAAAATCAATTTTAAGATTGCGCTTAGCTTCTCGACAATTGGCGATTATTCCACAGCAAAAAATATTTTTAGACAAATAAATGAAAGTTCGCCATACTATGGTTCATCCAGACTTGAGATCATGAAAATTTTTTTCCTCGAAGAGAGATATCATGAGTTGGGGGAATATTTTCGGACAGGCCGGAATTTGAATTTATCAACGGAGAATACTTCTGGAGAGAAGCTCTATTCCCTTTCATTTTTAAAAGACCAGCAAACTATACCGGCATTTGAGAATTTCGTAAAAGCATTTGACGCAGATGAAAAAAATGAAGTCGCAGCTTTGTATCAATTAAAAATGAATCCGCCAAATAAAAATCCGCTGATTGCATCAGTATTATCTGCCATAATTCCTGGTGCCGGAAAAATCTATACAGGTGATATTGGTGATGGAATTTTTACTTTTCTAACTACGGGAGTGTTTACATTTTTAGCTTACGACAACTTCAAAGCTGAACATAATTTCAGAGGATGGTTGTTTTCAGGTTTAGCAGTAATGTTCTACGGTGGAAATATCTATGGTTCTTTTGCTTCAGCGCAAATACACAATGCACGAATAAAGTATGAATTTAATTTACAATTGGATTCATTCATAAAGTTAAAAAACTATTTTATTCCGCAGTATGATTTTTGCAAATAGAGTAAACTCGGTAATAGAGTCACAATGCTGACATTCAGAAAAATGTTACTAATACTATTTATTCTTACTAATACTTGTGTTTTAGCTCAAAGTAATCTTCAAGCCCAGTATGATTATGCAAGCAAGCAGTTTAACGATGAAAAATATTTTGATGCAATCACAGAATTTAAGCGTCTCCTTTTTTTCGATTCGCTAAAACAATATTCCTTTGATGCAAACAAATATATTGCCATGTCCTACAAACAGGGGGGCAAGTTCACCGATGCTATTAAATATTTTTCTTTATCTGAACTTGGCACGACCAATCTTGATAGTATCTTCGATATCAAAATAGAAATTGTTAAAATTAATTTATTGCGAAGAACAATTTATCGGACGTTCGATTTATTAAATGATTTGAATGAAGATATACTATTTAAAGCAAAAAAAGATAAAATAACATATTGGAAGGGGTGGGCTTATATTTTTAATGATGATTGGGAAAAAGCGTCTGAAGAATTTGCTAAATTGGACATTAATCATGAACTAAAAATAATATGTGATAATGTTTCAGAAGCTCAATTCTCAAAGACCAAAGCAAAAGTCTTATCTTATATTTTACCGGGTGCCGGACAATTTTATACCGGTAATTACATCAGCGGAATTCTATCTCTTAGCTGGGTTGCTTTATGGTCGTATATCGCGGTCGAGGCATTTCTGGCAGACAGAATATTTGATGGTTTGATGGTTGCTAATTTTTTGGCTTTCCGCTTTTATAATGGTAACGTACAAAACGCTGAAAAATTTGCTGATGAGCGCAATTCTGAATTAACAAATTGGGGGCTGAATTATCTTCAGAACAATTACAGAGGTCCTAAACCATAAATATTAAGGCAGAGAGGGCTTGCAAATTAAAAAGAAAACAGAGTAAATTGTCTGCAGTTGAAAATTTAAAATTTTACTTTTTATCTGTTTTCCATAATCAATAATTAAGTTGAAAATAACCTCGGAGGATAAATGAAAAAAGGTACGATTATTGGCTTGTCCATTGCAGGAATAATAATTCTTCTTTTAGTAATTCTAATATCATGGGGAATTAGTACCTACAACAATCTCGTTACAATAAATGAGGAAGTTAACCAGAGCTGGAGCCAGGTTGAAAACCAATACCAGAGAAGAGCAGACCTGATTCCTAACCTCGTTAACACAGTAAAAGGATATGCAGATTTTGAAAGAGGTGTTTTAACGGATGTCACCGAAGCAAGAGCAAAAGTTAGCCAGTTCAACATTACTCCGGAAGTTTTAAATGATCCGCAGGCATTTCAAAAATTTGAACAGCTTCAAGGAAATTTGAGCAGTGCACTTTCTCGATTACTTGTTACTGTTGAAAACTATCCCAATTTAAAGGCAAATGAGAACTTCCTTCAGCTGCAAGCTCAGCTTGAAGGAACGGAAAATAGAATCTCCGTCGAGAGAAGAAAGTTTAATTTAACTGTCCAAAATTATAATACAACAATTAAACGATTTCCATCTGCATTTTTTGCTGGCATTTTTGGTTTTAGAGAAAAATCATATTTCAAATCAATACCCGGATCAGAAGCACCTCCCAAAGTTGAGTTTTAAGGACTATGTTTTATCTGTTCTTATTTCTGATTTTTTACTCGTCATCATTTGCTCAACCGGAACTACCGCAGCTCTCTAATTGGGCTAATGATTATACAAGCACATTATCACCACAAGAGTTACAGCAGTTAAATTTTCGACTCAAATCCTACGAAGACACAACTACCAATCAATTAGTTTCTCTTATGATTGCGTCGCTCGATGGATATCCACTAGAAGAATATTCATTTGAAGTTGCTGAAAGGAATAAAATTGGTACGAAAGAAAAATCAAATGGGGTTTTGTTTCTCGTAGTAAAGAACGATAAAAAAATGCGCATAGAAGTTGGATACGGATTAGAAGGCGTTCTTCCGGATGCTTTGTCAAGTTCCATTATTAGAAATGAGATTACACCTTACTTCAGAAAAAATGAATACTATGCTGGAATCACTTCCGGGATTAATGCAATAATCGCTGCGATCGGCAGTGAGTACAAATCCGACTTTAAGGAAAAATCAAACGGTATTAGTATTTCCGGAATAATCATTCTTCTTCTAATCATTTTTATCATTATATCATTTATACCTAAATCAGGAAGAATTGGCAGATCAGGAGGATATATTTATCACGGAGGAAGTTGGGGCAGCGGAGGTTTTGGAGGGGGAAGCAGCAGCGGTTTTGGGGGATTTAGTGGCGGAGGCGGCTCTTTTGGCGGTGGCGGTTCAAGCGGCAGTTGGTAATCAACAAAAAAATTATGGATTTTTCATTGAAGTTGTTTAGCGGTTTTTGTAAAATTGATGTGAAATTAAATACTTTTATTAAAATAACTTCTCTTCAATAGTTTCTAAGGAGTGAAATGATATGGCAATAATGATAACTGAAGAATGCATTAATTGCGGTGCTTGCGAACCCGAATGCCCAAATACAGCAATTTATGAAGGCGGAGCTCAGTGGGAATTAGCGGGCAAAAACTACGGCGCTGATGATGCTCCTCCAAGCGGTGCTACAGGTTTCTTTTCAAACGATTTCTTTTACATAGTTCCTGATAAATGTACTGAATGTGTTGGTTTTCATGATGAACCTCAGTGTGCGGCAGTTTGCCCTGTTGATTGTTGTGTCCCAGATCCAAAACATGTCGAAGACAAAGTTACTCTTCTTGCGCGTAAAGAATATCTTGATACTTTAGGAAGATAATTTCAAAATAAATTTGAAAATAATTTGGGCATCATTTAGATGCCCTTTTTTTTATTTAAATTTTTTACGGTTTACCAGTTCCATTTATTGTGGTTCAAAAAAAAATTATATTTGAAGTATAGTCATTCGATTAGTTCATAAACACAGGTGATAAAATGCTTATTTCCGGTGCATTAGAAAAAGCAAGACTTTATATAGAAACTCATTCCAAAGAAAAAGAGCTTAACAAAAAAGAAAAATTTGAAAAAGGACCTTGCATTACAATCTCAAGGGAAACCGGCGCTGGTGCCGAGGAAATAACTGATAAATTAGTCGAGATTTTACAAAAGTATAGAAAAGAAAATCAACCCGACTGGACGATCTTCGATAAGAACTTGATTGAAAAAGTAATTGAAGATCATCACCTGCCAAAAACACTTTCGGAAGTCTTCGATGAAAAGAAATATTCATCAATTTTGTCCTTTGCTAGTGAAGTACTGGTTGGCCAGCCATCCGTTCAAACTTTAGTTCATAAAACTACTCAGACAATTTTAAGCTTAGCAGAACTTGGAAATGTGATTATTGTTGGAAGAGGTGGGAATATTGTCACTGCGGATTTATCAAATTCTTTTCATGTTAGATTAGTTGCACCTCTAGAAGATAGAATAAATCGTGTTAAGGAAGTATATGGTTATGATACCAAACAAGCAACAGATTTTCTAAAAAAAGACGATCAAGCAAGGAAAAACTACTTAAGCACTTATTTTCATAAGCAAATTGACGACCCGTTAATCTATCATTTAACCATTAACACGCACCATTTTAGTTATGATCATGCTGCAGAATTAATTGCAGACGCAGTGATGACGAAGTTTCCCAAAAGATTTAATATTTAGTAACGATACACTTTTCTATATTCTTTACATTTGTTATCCGTTTGATCGACAAAATTAATTTACACTCCTAAAAAATGAAGATAGGAAAATATCAAATACATATAACCAACTCCGGATATTTTTACTTAGATGGCGGAGCAATGTTTGGTATCATACCAAAACCGCTTTGGGAAAAAACAAATCCCGCCGATGAAGTAAATCGGATTAAACTTGCTACAAGAAACCTTCTTTTAGTTTCTGATGATAAAAAAATTCTTATTGATACCGGAATGGGGAACAAATGGTCAAAGAAGTCGGCCGATATTTATAGAATTGAACAGGATGAATTTTCCTTAAGAACAACTATGGTAAAGTTCTCTATAAAACCAGAAAATATTACAGATGTTTTGTTAACGCATCTTCATTTTGATCATACCGGCGGCTCAACAGAAATAATTGATGGAAAACCAACGCCGGCATTTAAGAATGCGAAGTATCATGTTTCAGAGAAAAATTTCAATTGGGCAATGAATCCCTCAGAAAGGGATAAAGGAAGTTATAAAAAAGATAATTTTCTTCCGTTATTTGAAAATGGCGTTCTGTTTTTAATCAAGGATAAGATTTTCGATGATGGAATAGAACTGATTGAAGTGAACGGACACACCTTCGGGATGCAGCTTATTAAAATTTCTGATTCTTCAAATACAATTTTATTCTGTGCAGATCTCTTCCCAACATCTTCACATATTCCTTTACCGTATGTAATGGGTTATGATCTTCAGCCGCTAATTACGGTTGAAGAAAAAAAACAAATTCTTCTAAAAGCTGTTGAGGAAAATTGGATTTTATGTTTTGAGCACGATCCATTTTATGCTTTTGCAACAGTTGAGAAAACTGAAACCGGATATCGAGCGAAAGAAAAGCTTAATGAACTCTGACAGTGAGGATTTGACTGGTTTTAAGAATATTTGTTCAATAAAAAATTTACGCGAAAGCGTTGGAAGACGATTTATAGTCAATGATACAGAGATAGCCGTATTCCTTATTAACAATAAAATTTATGCACTGAGTAATATTTGCCCTCATCAACACTCTGCTTTGATTTATGATGGCTTTATAGAAGATGAATATGTTGTTTGCCCTGCTCACGGCTGGATGTTCAATCTTAAGACTGGGAAAACCCCTGGAGGAAGCAAAGGATTGAATACATATGAAACAAAAATTATTGAAGAACAGGTTTATGTTAAGGTGCCAGAAAAATAATATTCTTGGTAGAAAATTATTTGACAATAATAGGTTATGCCGGTAAACAATCAAACTGTTATTGAGCTTGCAAAAAAGTACGGTTTTGATCTGATCGGTTTTGCTGAAGCGAAAGTGCTTGACAAAGAAATAGAAAGATTGACGGAATGGTTAGATCGAGGTTATCATGCGAGAATGTCTTACATGCAAAGGAATCTGAATAAGCGAAAAGACATTAAGGAAATTTTATCTTTCGCTAGATCCGTAATCTCATTAGGAATGAATTATTACTCTCCGGAAAAACATTCAGAAGATAAAGCTAAAGGTAAAGTATCACGCTATGCATGGGGAAAAGATTATCATTTTGTAATCTGGGAGAAATTAGATAAGATTATTGATCATCTTAAACAGAAAGAACCTTCATTTGAAGCAATATCATATATTGATACAGGTCCGGTTATGGATAAAGCGTGGGCTGTCAGAAGTGGCTTAGGTTGGATGGGCAAACATACTAATGTTATTAATAAGGAAATTGGAAGTTGGTTTTTCATAGCAAACATGATTACGAATTGGGAATTCGAATATTCTGATCCTCTCGAAGATTTTTGTGGTTCATGTACCGCTTGCATTGATGCTTGTCCAACTAATGCAATTGTAAATGAGTATGTTCTGGACTCAAATAAGTGTATTTCGTATTTAACCATTGAAAACAAAAAAAACATTCCTGAAGAATTCAAAGGTCAGTTTGAAAATTGGATTTTTGGGTGCGATATTTGTCAAGATGTTTGCCCATGGAATTTGAAGTTTTCTAAAGCAACCTCGATCAAGGAGTTTTATCCCGAAAAAGGAAATAAAGAACTTCAGTTGGATGAAATATTTAGTTTAACAAAAAAAGAATTTGATAAAAGGTTTGCTGTTAGTCCAATTAAAAGAGCAAAACTTTCTGGGCTTAAGCGAAATGCCGAATTCCTTCTTGCAAAAAATGGATGCTGAAACTTTACTATTAAGTATGAATCTAACCATCTGAGATTAAAATATTTTTACAGAATAAAGTTAGAGGAAAAAATGCCCGAGAATTCTAATCATCATAAGGTTATTATAATTGGTTCAGGTCCGGCAGGATTTACCGCGGCTCTTTATACCGCAAGAGCAAATCTAAAACCCGTCATCTTCGAAGGCTTGCAGCCCGGCGGCCAATTAACCATTACGACTGAAGTTGAAAACTATCCCGGTTTCGAGCATGGAATTCAAGGTCCTGCACTTATGGATGTAATGAGAAAACAAGTTCAACGTTTTGGTGCAGCTTCGCTTTACCAGGAAGTTACAGAAGTGGATTTTTCAAAACGGCCATTTGTAATTAAATCTTATGACGAAGTTTTTACTGCCGATGCCGTTATAATTTCAACCGGCGCTTCTGCAAGACTTCTGGGTTTAGAAAGTGAAAAGAAATTTATGGGATATGGTGTTTCTGCTTGTGCAACCTGCGATGGTTTTTTCTTCCGCAATCAAAAAGTTATAGTCGTGGGCGGAGGCGATACGGCAATGGAAGAAGCAAGTTATTTAACTAAGTTCGCATCTGAAGTTACTATCATTCATAGAAGAGAGGGATTTCGAGCTTCCAAAATAATGCTTGATAAAGCTAAGAGTAATCCAAAGATAAAATTTCTTATGAACAAAATAGTTAAAGAAGTAATTGGCAAAGAGGAAGATGGAAAGAAAATAATGACGGGGGTATTATTAGAAGATACAAAGGATCATAGTACTCAAATGATTGAAGCACAAGGATTGTTCGTTGCTATTGGTCATAAACCAAATACCGATTTGTTTAAGGGAATTTTAGACATGGATGAAACCGGATATCTTATTTTAAAACCGGGATCAACATTTACGAAAATTGAAGGTGTTTTTGCAGCGGGAGATGTTGCTGATAAAACCTATCGTCAAGCAATCACTGCTGCAGGTTCGGGTTGTATGGCTGCAATTGATGCAGAAAGATGGCTTGAAACTCAAGCTCATCTTCATACGTAATTGTTTATAAATTGGGATCTCATTTAGCTAGATGCAATTTTTTTTGATTATTAAGTTCTTTGACAGAATGAAAGATGTTTAATTAACCCGGGAATTTTCTTTGGAAATACCAAAGAGTATTTTATATCTATAACACTGTCATTGTTTCATTCGGGATAGTGTCCCATTGGTTAATCCTAGTAATATTTGGAAAACTCTTCTATCGGTTATTTCTTCGTAAAGACGAGGGGGTCGGAGAGCTTATTCATTGTTTGAAGAAGCATACACTTAACAATGACATCTTGAGTAAGCAAGTCTAGATTATTTTTTTGTTGTTTCACATTTTGTTCCCTTCTTTGTTTACCCACTAACATCTTAAATTCTTATAAAGTATAAAATGTTCTTAATTTTTCAGAGGTTTCATTTGGTGAAAGACTGTTGATCCTGTCCGCCTTTGAAGGATTAGTATTTAAGTGTGTCATCTATTTTTTATTTCTAAATAATTCAAAAAATAAAATTCAATGAAATCACTATTTAGTTTCTTCTTCGCCCTATTTTTTACGCTAATAACCGTACATGCCCAAGTAGAGCAGCAATTTGCTGAGCTTGGAAACTTCAAGCTTGTAAGCGGTGAAATAATTTATCATTGTAAAGTTGGATACAGAACTTTTGGCAGTCTCAATGCTGAAAAATCCAATACAATACTTTTTCCAACCTGGTTTGGAGGTAATTCCGAACACCTTGCAAGTCTAATCGGTCCCGATAAATTGGTCAACAGCGATAAGTATTTTGTAATTGCAGTGGATGCACTTGGAAATGGAGTATCATCTTCACCATCTAATTCTGAATATCAGAGCAATAAAAATTTTCCTGCAATCACCATTAAAGACTTGGTCAATTCGCATCATAAACTCCTAACTGAACATTTGGGAATTCAAAAATTATATGGAATGATTGGCGGATCCATGGGAGGCATGCAAGTTTTTGAATGGATTGTTTCTTACCCCGATTTCATGGAAAAAGCTGTTGCTTATGTTGGTTCACCAAAACTGACATCATTCGATTTGATGCTGTGGCAGTCTGAATTGAATGCAATTGAAGAAGGATGGCAATGTAATTTATCGGAGCAGCAAATGATAAAAACAATAGCAGCAATTCATAATACATTTGCCAGATCTCCAGAATATATTGTTGAAAATACCAAACCTGAAGAAGTACAAACTAAACTTAAAAACGAATATGAATCTTACACCAAGTTTTTTAATTCCTATGATTGGGCGCTTCTCTTAAAAGCAATGATGAATCATGACATCACTAAAAATTATAATGGTTCAATTGAAGCAGCAGCAAAAGCAGTACGAGCCAATTTACTAGTAATTACTGCTGAAAAAGATTTAATGGTAAACCCGGCTCCAGCACAGGAGTTTGCCGAATTAACGGATGCGGATTCGTATATCTTTGATAACAACTGCGGGCATCTTGCTCCAGGTTGTGAGATAGAAACTTTTAAAGAATTGGTTCGCGATTTCTTTGAGGATTAAAGCTTTTTCTCCATCTTATCTTTATCTTAATCCAAGTGTTACATCATGCTTCGACCTGCCTGCAGCAGGCAGGCAAGCTCAGCATGACAAACGGAACTTCAATATCCATTATAATTTTATCTTAATCTTCATCATTATCTTTATCTCAATCCCATCCTTCCTCTTTCTATCCTTTTTTATTTAAGTTTGCTGTACAAAATTTTATTAATCAATTCATCATAATCAGAAATAAATAAAACTTTAAAGGAGAATAAAAATGACAACAATAATTGATGTTAGAGGAAGAGAAATTTTAGACTCACGCGGCAATCCGACTGTGGAAGTTGAAGTTGAGATAGAAAGCGGAATAATCGGAAGAGCCGCAGTTCCCAGCGGTGCTTCAACTGGTGAACGTGAAGCTGTTGAATTGAGAGATGGAGATAAATCAAGATATCTTGGTAAAGGAGTTTTGAAAGCAGTTGAAAATGTTAATGATAAAATTGCAGAAGAAATAATTGAACTAGACTGTTTAGATCAACCGGCTATTGATAATATATTAATCGAACTCGATGGAACAAAAAACAAAGAATCGCTTGGTGCTAATGCTATTCTTGGTGTATCATTGGCTGTTGCAAAAGCAGCGGCACAATATTTAGGATTGCCATTGTACCGTTACATTGGCGGGACAAACGCTAAAACGCTGCCTGTTCCAATGATGAATATAATTAATGGAGGAAAGCACGCGGATAACAATGTTGATTTCCAGGAATTTATGATAATGCCTGTAGGCGCACAAAATTTTGCAGAAGCATTAAGAATGGGCGCAGAGACTTTTCACAACTTAAGATCAGTATTAAAAAAGAAGGGCTACAATACTGCAGTCGGTGATGAAGGCGGATTTGCTCCTAACTTAAAATCAAATGACGAAGCAATTGATGTTGTTCTTGAAGCAATTGTTAAAGCCGGTTACAAACCGGGTTCTGATATTTTTATTGCATTGGATCCTGCCGCAAGTGAATTCTATTTACCTGAAAAAAAGAAATATCACTTCTTCAAATCAAATCCAACAAAAGAAATTAGTTCTGAAGAAATGGTAAACTTTTATGTTAATTGGGTAAACAAGTATCCAATTATTTCTCTTGAAGATGGTTTGGCTGAAAATGATTGGGACGGATGGAAGTTATTGACAGATACCCTGGGAAGTAAAATTCAATTAGTTGGCGATGATATCTTTGTTACTAACACTGAAATCTTAGCAGAGGGAATTGAAAAGGGAGTTGCTAATTCCATTCTGATTAAATTAAACCAGATTGGAACATTAACAGAAACTCTTGATGCAATTGAAATGGCTAAAAAAGCTGGTTACACAAATGTTATTAGCCACCGCTCTGGTGAAACTGAAGATACAACCCTTGCAGATGTAGCTGTTGCAACTAATGCTGGACAAATTAAAACGGGTTCAGCGTCTAGAACTGATAGAATTGCAAAGTACAATCAGCTACTTCGGATTGAGGAAGAACTTGGTGATGCCGCTATCTTTCCTGGAATAGCAGCAATTAATTACAACGCTTAGTTCAAATATTTATCTAATTAAATAGAAGTGTCACACTAGTTCCTTAATGGTGTGACACTTTTCCTTATAATGTACTCTCAAATCAGTTTTGGAATAAACTTCCTTCTTTATCATATGATACTATTTCATTAAAATAAATTTCTTTGTCTGGACAAACGTGCCTGCCTGCAAGCGGTAGAAATATGTGCCGCTGGCTAAGCCTGCACCGGAAAATTCAACTGTGTAAATGCCGGGCTCTTTGTTCTCATTGACTAACAAAGCCACTTCCATACCAAGCACATTAAATACTTTTAGACATACTTTCTGATCACTAATAACTGAATACTTAATGATTGTACTTGGGTTAAATGGATTAGGATAATTTTGATACAATGCATACTTAGTCGGGAGCTTATTTTCTTCACCTTCAATATCTGTAACAATAAACGGCGAACTGAATTCAGAAGTATTGCCTAAAACATCTCTCGCAGTAGCGGTAATATTAGGAAAAGTTGGTAAAGAACTTACTGTAATTGAGAAATTACCACTTGCATCTGTAACTGTTGAATCAATAAATACTTCTCCTTCATTTGTACTATCTGCAAAAAGTTCTATTATTTGATTTACCCCTGCTGTTCCGGTAATTTGATTATTGGCAGCCGAAAGAATTATTGGCGGAGAAAGTTCACCGTTACCACCATCCGAATTATCAATGCCTAATCCCAAATTTCTTGAAATTGAATTACGACTGATCAGGTTTAAAATGGAATTAGCACCCGATATTATTATACCTCCTCCATTATTATATCCCACTATATTTTCACTAATATTATTTCCTTTTGAATTGTTGAATACTATTATTCCATCTGAATTACCAAGATTGTAAACCCAGTTTGCAGTAGCGCCAACTGAATTATATATTATTGCATTGTTGTTCGACTCATTTACATAAATACCCTGATAATTACCACCGATAATATTGGCCATTATTATGTTGTTGTCTGCTCCTCTGGATAGGTCAATACCGCGTAAATAATTAGGAAGAGTATCCGTAGCGTTTTTATTCACACCTATATAATTCCCAATAACAATATTATTTTGAGAGGAATCTACTATGAATATCCCATCTTGCAAGTTACCCGCTATTACATTTGGTTGCTGTAAATACGGTGAGGTTCCAATTAGTGTATTATTAACCTTGTACCCAAGAGTAATACCATTATAGTTCCCTGCAGAGTTCATACCCGAATAATCAGTTCCGATAAAACATCCTGAAACAATGCCGTTGTTTGTTTGGCTAAAACTAATTGCTGTAGAAGGGAAATTATTTATTGTCAGTTCATATATTTCTGTATTATTACTAAGAATAGTTAAGCACCCATTATTTGCTGCCATAATACTTCCACTAATAACTATTTCCGGACCTTCAGGATTTGTGTCCTCAGCAATAAATAATCTTTGCGAAGTTCCATCAATGACTGTGTTACTATCTAATATGCTTTGATAATAAGTTACCGGTTGGATTGTCCAAATTCCTTTAATTGCATCAAAATTAGGATCTGTTTTTGGAATGTTAAATTTAATTATGTCTGCTCCAGCATTTGTATTTGCCGAATCAATTGCATTTCGAAATGAGCCGTCTCCGGAATCATTTGTATTTGTAACAATCAATTCATTGCCGCTTGGCATTGTTATAGCAAATTCGCTAAGATGATTTACTTCACCGCAAATAATGTTGTTTGTAATATCCCGGGAAGTCGTAATGTCTTGCCATTTTGCTATTGTTGTGTCGTAAACATTTAGTCTTAACTCAGATTCTTTTTGAGGAGATAAACTAGAATCATTGTAGGTGAGGCAAATTTCAATATTGCCGCTAAATATTGAAGTCGTTTCAATGTAATAATGTTTTGGTGAATTAAACGGAAAGATTTTTGTCCCGCTTGGCGGGGGCGATCCAATATCTCCAATGAACTGAGTCGTGATCCCAATGCTATCAACTTTGTCAAAATTGATCTCTGTTCCCTCATTTAAATGAACAACAACATTATTCCCAGTTGAAGTATTTGGTTTAGGATAATATGTAAAAGCTGAGTCACTCATATCAAAAATCTTTCCATCATCAGGATTTCCAAGATTATTTTTGGTAGCATCTGCAACTCGGATTTCGCACTCACCTAGTATAAGCGAAAAATCAGGAACTGTCCATATGAATGAGCCTGTGTTTGGCAGATTAGTTGCGATGTTTGCTATAAATTTTCCAAGTTGAGGAAATATTGGACCACCCATTGTCACATATGAACCAAAATCAATTCTAACCGGATCGGTAAAATGCTCACTAATCCACTTAATTTCGTGTTGTTCACCTTCAGTCCATACTTCGCCGCCGTTCGGGCTAATAACAGTTATTCTAGGTGTGGAATCAGCAATTGTAAAATAGTTTTCACTCCAATCAAAAACCTTTCCATCTTCAATTCCGCCCGGGTCATTTTTAGTGGCATCGGCCACTCTTATAGAACCTACCGTCGGCAGAGAAACAGGAGGTAAATCAGAAACCTTAAGTGTCCAAATGAAAGAACCGTCATTTGGAGTATTGGTTGCAATGTTCGCCCATAAAATGCCTCCACCAAGCAGATCTACTGTTTGTAAATCAATTCTCACTGGATCAGTAAAATTTGCGCTAGTCCATTTAATTTCATGCTGTTCACCGACAGTCCAAACTTCGCCGCCGTTTGGGCTAATAACGGTTATTCTAGGTGTGGAATCTATAATTGTGAAAAGAGAATCACTTTCATCGTGAATAGTAGCCATAATTTTAGCTTCTTCTACTCGAATTGATGCTTGAACAGTATCGGTAATACCTGTTGTAACTGTCCAAAAATATGATCCGGTATTGGGGACATTTTGTGCAATGACACCGCTTATCACTATTTGATCAAAAGTAGTCAAAACAATATTGACCGGATCACTAAAATTTGTGCTTGTCCATTTAATTTCCTGCTGCGACCCCACGTTCCATACTTCGCCGCCGTTTGGACTAATAATAGTTATTTGAGGTGTTGAATCAGCAATTGTAAAAAAGTCATCACTCCAGTCAAAAGCCTTCCCGTCTTCAATTCCATCAGGGTCATTTTTCGTGGCTTCTGCCACGCGTATAAAACCTTTCGCTGAACCTACTGGTGGTGGAACCAAAGGAAATATATCAGAGAGCTTTGGTGTCCAAATGAAAGAACCGTTATTTGGAACATTGGTTGCAATGTTTATCCAGTAAGCACTGACCATTGCCCCGAAATCAATTCTCACGGGATCAGTAAAATTAGTACTGGTCCATTTAATTTCATGCTGTTCACCTTCAGTCCAAACTTCACCACCGTTTGGTGAAATAACAGTTATTGTAGGTATAGAATCTGTAATTGTAAAAACAGCATCACTGACATCAGATACTCCCGAAACAGAAATTTTCACCAGGCATTGAGTAGATGGACTGTTTGGAACTTCCCAATCAAAAGAATTTAATCCATCAATATTTGTATAAAAAGCAACGAACTGATAGCTCACCCCATTATCTATAGAATATTCAATTGTTACATCAACATTGCCAATGTCGTTACTTTCCCATTTTATTTGATGCTGAGAGCCCACTTCCCATATTTCATTGCCATTCGGTGAAGTAAGTATAAATGCTTTAGCAGGTGTGGTATTTAGCAAGCTGCCGTATAAATCAATATCCTTCGTCGCAAAATTACGCGAATCGTCCCAGACGACGAAGGCATTGGTGTTTGTTGTGCTGGCGGCAATTGCCGGATTTTTTGGATTTTCGCTGCCGGTAATGGCTGAAAGTACCACATTGGCTGGAGGTGGTATGGTAGATGAAGAAACAGCATTTGCCCGGATATGATTTACTTGAGTATCATTATTAGGATCTGTTGACGGAGTCTCACGCCATGCAATCATAAACTTGTATGCAGCTTTATTATAAGCCACAACCGGTTTCCATGTCTTGGCAGTTTCGGTAGTAGCCCAATGCGCCCATATAATTGAAACAGGAAACACCGTAGTAGTAACAACATCATTAGAATAGAACTCAACCGGTGCTGCCTTAACTATGCCTGCCCAAATACCTGTCCACTCTTGACCGCTGACTTGTTGGTTTCGGTCACCCCATACAACCATAAAACTGTTTTCACCTTCCCAGTTTCCAAAAGCAACATCAACATTGTGAGGTGTACCGACTTTAGATTGCTGAAATGGCACATGGTCATCTACAATATTACCGGGATGTTGTGAGTCGTAAACTCTCGAAACTATAACCCCATTGTCATCCAGCATAGTTAGATCGGTTGGGTCTTTAATTGCAAGAAGGTATCTGCCGGCTGGAGTGATTGCGGAAGTTATAGGTGCGTAGGCGACTGAAAATCTTGCTCCATCACTGTAATTCCCATGCCCTTGATTACGGATGAGTTGTTCGGTACCAATCGGCTGTCCATTAAAATCTATTTTTCTTGTATAGATATTAATATTTGCTTGGTCATTACCAAGATCAAAAAGTTCCCCTGCTACAAGAAGATAATTATTGCCGAGAGAATTGTAGATAATCTTCGACCAAATAGAGTTAGTTTTACTAATTAATGTAACTGGACTCCCTACTAGAGCTCCGGTATTGCTCACTCTTTGTCCAATAATATTGCCAAAAAGTGATGCTGTCACCAGATATTCATTTGATTGAGAGTTGTAGGCAACAGACGGGTAAACACCAATTGTATAGATTGTAAAAGGAGTACCAATAGTTCCAGTTCCGTCACCTTTCATGCGTTGCCCCATTACGGCAACGCTAGTGGTGGAGGATTCTGTCCATACGACTAGGTGCTCATCGTTTGCAGAATTATATGCAATTGCTGGTTCACTATCTTTATTTAAGCTGCTTCTAACCTGAATATCAGCAGCTACAGGCAACGCATAAAGCAAAAAAATAATTAGAACAAATAGTTTGAAGAGCGGTTTCATAATAGCTCCTTAATTTTTTTATTTTAAATAAAGCATCTTTTTTGTTAATGAAAATAATTCAGTATGCAACCGATATAAGTAAACTCCACTTGGTAATTCGTTAGCATTAAAAGTTACTTCATAATTACCAACTGGTTGTTTTTGATTCACTAATGTTATTACCTCTGTCCCTAAAACATCATAGACTTTTAGAATAACGGATGAATTTTCTGGAATTTCGTATTTAATTGTTGTGCTCGGATTAAAAGGATTTGGATAGTTCTGAGCTAATGAATAATCTGAGATAACCTTTTCATTATCCGAAATATCGGTTAACTTGGAATAGAATATGGTTATAATTGATGCAATTGCACTACTAATGTTTCCGAAAGAATCATGAACTTCAAACCAGCCATCACTTGCTTCCCAGTTTCCTGATAAATTTCTTTCGGAGTACCCCAAAACCATTTTTCCGTCGGAATTATAGACATAAGTTTTACGGGATTGCTGCATCCAGTAATTATACCAAACTGCCAATAGTTCCGAGGTTAAATTATCATTGGGATCATAAGTATAAGTATATAGAGTGGAATTAGCCCATTGAATGCCATCAAAAGTTTCATTTAACCCAGAAGTTAAATTTCCATTGGAATCATAAGCGAATGTGCTACGATTAAAAATTATCCATTGGTTACCATCCCAAGTTTCACTCAAAATCGAACTCCTATTTCCGTTTGAATCATATGAAGTGGTAGCTCGCCAATAATTCACCCACTGGTTACTTTCCCAAATTTCCACGAACTCTAAAATTCTATCTCCGTTGAAATCAAAAGTGTAAGTTTCTCTGCGTTTATTCACCCACTGGGAGCCATCCCAAGTTTGAGAAAACTGTGAAGTCATTATTCCATTAAAATTATATGTATAATTATATAATTCTGCACTTATCCATTGACTGCCATCCCAAGTTTCATATAATTCCGAAATCATATTTCCGTTCGAATCATATATGAAGGTTTTTAGCAAAGAATTCACCCACTGATTACCCTCCCAACGTTTTTGTAATTCAATAGACCTATTTCCCATTAAATCATATGTGTATGTACAGAGCCAGAAAGGGACCAATTGACTGCCATCCCAAGTTTCATATAAATATGAAGTTCTTTTCACATTCTGATTATAGGTGTAGGTATGTATTGATTTATTACCGTTAGCATGAGTCCCCATCATATGATCAACAACAATAGTATCCCCAGAATTTAGATTTTGAATAGTTATAGTAGTTAATTTATTATGCAATTCATTATTAATGAATTCATCATGAATTTTATTCTTAAAATCATGCAAAAATATTTTATTGCTTTTTATAAGAAATTTTTCAAATTGTTGTGTCTGTGAAAATAGATTTGGAACAATTAGCAACACCCCCCAAATAGTGATAATATTTAGTTTAATGAAAGTCATATTTACTCCGATTTATTTTTAAAGAAATAATTTCTACTTTCTTGTACTCCAAAATGATCTGCAAATAATAACCATCGACAGTTATTCTTTATCAGCACATCTGTATAGTATCTTGCATCATTGCTAAGTAAATTTTTATTGTTTTCTGATTTATTCTTCAAATAATAATGTACAACGGCAATTTCACCATGAATATTTAATTTTACCGGGATTATACTATAATCTTCCATTCTTTTTATAGGTATTTCAAAATTTAATTCTGTAACTAAACTTTGCTTATCTGCTGGAATTGATTCAACATTATTCCAACCGGAATAATCTTCATGAATGAATTCCAAGAATTGATTTACTTTACCTTTAATTATAAGTTCTATATATTTTACAATTTATTGACATATCCATTTGGAATTTATCTTATTAACATCATCTTACGAACTGACACAAATTCTGAGCTATTAAGTTGATAGAAATAAATTCCACTTGATAAATTATCAGCATCAAAATTAATTTTATATTCACCTGGTTGAAGTTCATCATCAACAAGTTTCATTATATTTTTTCCGAGAATATCGTAGATTCTAAGAGTTACAAATGATTGCTTTGGTACTGAAAATTGAATTGTTGTTGTCGGATTAAATGGATTAGGATAATTCTGTTCCAAAATATAGGCGTTTGCTGTCCCGGAGATTTTATCTTCTATTCCCACCGTACCGTTTAGATCCGTATGAAGCAGCCAGACATCTTTATCACCGGCACCATACGATGAAGTAAAGCCGCAAACCGTCAGTCCACCATCAAAAGTTTCAATCACGGAAAAACCAATTTCAGCACCGCTGCCACCGTACATCTTTGTCCATAAGGTGTATCCGCTAATATCTGTTTTGATCAGCCAGAGGTCCACATCGCCACTTGCCGAAAAAGAAAATGTATATCCACACACCAGGAAATCGCCTTCATCTGTTTCAATGACAGAATGACCAGCATCATTGGAAGTTCCACCAAAGGTTTTTGTCCAGAGCGTATCGCCGTACATATCCGTTTTAATCAACCACAGATCCCCGTATCGTGAACCAGTAATTATATACCCTGCATCAGCAGTTTCCTGAACCGAATAAGCAATGTCGTCAAGGTCACTGCCAAAAGTTTTTGTCCATTCAATTTCACCATTGCTATATAGTTTAACCAGCCAGACATCAGCATTGAAAAAACCTTTTAGTTGTGTGTACCCGGCTACTATATAACCCCCGTCCGATGTCGGCTGTGCTTCAGAAACAATCTGGTGATAAGAAATAATATGTACCTTTGACCACAACGAATCACCTGAGGCATTTGTTTTTATCATCATTAAATTGGAATCAAAAGCTCCATACGATTCTGTAGAACCAATAATTACATAGCCGCCATCATCAGTTTGAAATACTGAGTTTCCGAAATCATTGTTATTCCCTCCAAATTTTTTTGCCCACAAAGTGTCCCCACTGCTGTTTATTTTCAATAACCAAACATCAAAGTTTCCTGCTTCTATTGTGGCGTTATACCCGCAAATGATATAAGCATTATCTGTTGTTTGCTTTACATCAACACCTGTCTCATTGCCTGCTCCACCATAGGTTTTTGCCCATAGGGTATCACCGTGTTTGTCCGTTTTAATCAGATAGAGATCAGAATCCCATGGATTATGTGGAGAGGTGTTTCCGGTAATGATGTAACCTCCGTCAAAGGTTTGCTGCACACAATAAGCTTCATCATTATAAAGCGTGCCATAGGTTTTGGTCCACGGTTGCGAATACCCGGTCAGCGAAAAAATTGCAATAAACGGAATCAAAATAAATGTGCGTTGATTCGTTTTCATAACAAGCTCCTGAATGTCGATTATTTTTTTTATTCTAATTAAACCAAATCACTTAAAGCTCAGTTTATCTGATACTATTTACTATTATGACACATGTCGCTATTTCATTAAGATCATCTTCTTTGTGTTTACATAGCTTCCGGCTTCCATTCTTAACAGGTAAACACCCGAAGAATATCCGGCAGCATTAAAATTAACATCGTACCATCCTGCATCCATTTCTTCATTAACAAGTGTAACCACTTCGCTTCCAAGAATATCATAAACTTTTATTAACACATTACTTTTTTCCGGCACAGCAAATTTTACTTTTGTGGCAGGGTTAAATGGATTTGGATAGTTTTGCTTAAGCGAGTATTCTTTCGGTAATATATCAAAAGTTAATTGCTCGACATCTGTAATGCCAAGCATATCTGCTTGGTACCAAAATCCCAGGTAACTAAAAGTATTAGAATTATTTGATTTACCAACGAAGGGCTGACCAAGAGTACTATAAATCCGGTTGCTACTACCGTACATGTTTTTGCACCCATTACTTAATACACTGTTTTGCATTTTTGCCTGTGCTAAAACCGTAGAATGCAAACCAATAACAGTCCCTAAAAACAAAAAAATCACTTTTGAGTATAACATAAAATTCTCTCCTTACTCTTTTAAGAGAAAGTATTATTTATTTTCAAGTTTAGTAATTCTATCTTGTAATTCAATCATTGTGTTTTGCTGCAGATTAATTTTCTCTTGTTGTTCTTTCATTCCTTCAATAAGAACCGCAACAATTCGTGCATAGTCAATCGACTTTGCGTCAATTCCGTTTTCTTCGTATGTCACTATTTCCGGAATTACTTCTCCCACCTCTTCGCCAATAAGACCGATGTCGTGTTTACCAGTTTCTTTCCGATCATATGTAACACCTCGAAGTCGTTTAATCATGTCCATCGCATTGATTATAGGTTCTATATTTGTTTTCCATCTTTTTGAACTATAAGTGGTCCAATCATCGGCAATTGGGTCGGTCGGTGAGTTCTGCTGTATTGTTAAGATATTATTTGAGGGAAATTCACCCATATTTATTCCTACATAACCATTTTCTTCTATTCGAATTCCATTTGAAGGTGCTAAGGAAGATGTACTTGCGACTAACTTTATTCCATAATTATCAAAAACTAAATCTCTCCTATTTCCATTAGGTACAAAAGAAATAATCCCGGGATTTCCTCCCGGTGTACTAATGTTGATTTGTCCGGTAGGTAAATCAAAACGAGCCAGTCCATTTACATGAAGTTTTTGTTGAGGGTCAGTCGTTCCAATTCCCAAATTACCATTATTAGCCAAAGTTATTTTTTTCTCCCCTTGTGTACTAAAATGAATTGAACCTAATGGGCGATTATTACCAATGTGCATTTGCGATGGATATACACTATTATCGTCATAAAGCGTTATACCCGCTAATGAGCCATCTTCGTTATTAAAGTAAATACCTTCTGAAGAATTACTACTTGTATTGGTGTTAGAAATTGTCATACCAACAAATCCATCTTTATTCTCAGAAATCTCAAGGTTATCACTTGGCGCATTAGTACCAATTCCGACCTTACCGGTTACTGTTAATCCATCAGTTCCGGCAATATTCACCGGCCCAGCATTAGCATTAATAATTCTACCCGCACCTGGTCCTCCCTGGTCGTACGCTTGATCGAGTGTATTGCCGCTCGCAGTTCCGGTTGCAGCAGTTGTTTGAGTCGTTCCATCCGGGAACATAAACCCGCCGGTTGTTGATCTAATTGTTCCTGCCACTTCTAGCTTTTCAGCTGGGGTTTTTATTCCAATACCAACATTTCCTTCGTTTGGGAAAACATTTGTACCACCTGCTACTCTTTGAGAAATCATGCTATAAGGCGATGCTGTTAATTGGATTCTTGGGGTTAATTCTGGGTCAGTACCTATTGAAACTCCTAACCAATATTGTTTATCAAAAGGTAAGGTTATGGGAACAAACTCGCCTAAGATTACATTAAAAATTCCATTACGCAGGTTTATAGTCTGGCTCTCCGACCAAAGTATATTCCCATTGAAAAATGAGTCATACAAATTAAAATAAAGATCGTAATTGCCATCAGATAATATATTCCCTTCTGAATCAGCTAATACACCTTGATAGCTGATAGTTGCCGGAACCTGAGCCCAAGTTAATTGGGTTAGGAAAAGAAAAGATAAAACAGTAAAAATGAAATTGTTTTTTATCATTTTAATGCTCCTTAAGTTTAGGTAATTAATTTTAGTGATTAGAAAAGGCCATCGATTGAAAATCATCATTTACCTTGAAGCGATAAAAGCAAAGCAATCAGCAAAATCGTGTATGTATTTTGAAAAAGTTCTGCTTAAATCCGCTTATGCTATAATTTAAAACACTGTTTATCATAATTAAGCCCTCAGAATTATGTTAAAGAATATCAGCATTAGTGCAATAGTTACAATTATGATTAATGCATAAATACTTATCTCAATTTTTTTTTCTTTGTTTTTTATATGAGCATCAGATTTTTCAGATATGCTAATTTGTCCGCTCCTTTTCTGTTTCATTAAAAACTCGCTAATTATTCATTTATTAAATTTTAAGACAAAAGGAATATCCACTGAATAACTGTTTTTGTGATATTCAAAAGTATGTTTTTATTAGCGCGGTAAATTGCTTTTTTGATTCAATGTTTTGCTGTTTTGATTCAAAAAGCAGAAATATTAGTGGCGTAGTGTTAAATGTTAAGATTATTAAAGCAGCAACGTAACACAGTCCGCCGCGGCGGATAAGGCTGTGCTATGGTTTTATTTGTTTTGCTTAAACTCAGATGGTAAACAGTTATAGTGTTTTTGAAATGCACGGGTAAATTGTGCGGGACTTCCGAAACCAACTTCTAAAGCAATTTGTGTGATGCTAAATCTTTTTTCTAAAATCATTTGTGCAGCGCGTTTAAGCTTATAATTTCTTATAAACTCACCGGGACCCTGTGATACAACCGCTTGTAGTTTTCTGTTCAACTGGCTGCGGCTTACAAAAAGTTCATTGGCAAGAGTATCGCTGTTAAAGTTTTCGTTATTAAGATTTTTCTCAATTATATCAATAGTTTTTTGGATTAATTCTGTATCAGAAGAATTTCCAGAAATTGTTTCCGCTTGAAGGCTGATCTCTTTACTAAATTTTTCTCTTAATTTTTTTCTCTGATCAATAAGATTTTTTATGCGTATCAAAAGCTCATTGTAATCAAACGGCTTTGTAATATAATCATCGGCGCCAAGCTCAAGCCCATCTAATTTACTTTGATGAGTTACTTTTGCAGTAAGAAGTATAACGGGTATGTGGCTTGTTCTCCAATCTGATTTTATTTTTTTACAAAACTCAAACCCATCCATTCCCGGCATCATAACGTCACTTAAAATTAAATCCGGCAAGTTGTTTTGCGTAACATCAATTCCAGCCTCACCGGATTCTGCGATCAAAACATTATAATCTGATTTTAATAAATCATAAACATATTTTCTAACATCTTCTGAGTCTTCTACAAAAAGAACTAATGGTTTATCGTTTTGATTTTCAGAAGTGTTAGGTTCTATAGATTCATCTTTGATCAATCTATTCTCTGAAGTTCTTTCGGCGATATCATTATTATTCTGCTGTTGATTTACTTCTGTCAATTCTTTATCAGCTATCAAAGGAATGCTTAAAATAAATTCCGTTCCCAATCCCGGGTTGCTTTTAACCCCTATATCCCACTTATGCAGTGTTACTAATTCTTTAACAAGTGCCAATCCAATTCCAGATCCGCCATAGTTTGTTTTAGATAAATTATCTGCCTGATAAAATCTATCAAATATTTTTGATTGGTATTCTTTAAGAATTCCAATTCCAGAATCTTTAACAGAAATATTTGCAATCACGGGTTCATATTTATTTTCAATTAATATATCAACAGAAATATTTCCATCAACCGGCGTAAATTTAAAAGCATTGCTGAGCAAATTGTTGATAATCTTTTCCAACTTATCTCTATCTATATTTGCTTGTACAGATTGGATAGAAGTGTTAAAACTATACTTGATATTATTTTCATCTGCTAAAGATTTAAAATTATCTGACAAGGATTTAACAACACTGACTAAATCATATACCTCCGTTCTTAATGGGATAGACTCAGATTCAAGCTGAGATAATTCTAAAAGCTGATCAATAAGCTGCTGCAGTTTTTCTGTGTTGCGTAAAAGCATTTTATAATAACTAGAAACATTCTCTTTTATTTTTCCATTTAGCAGAGCTTCCAGTGGTCCTTTAATAAGCATTAACGGAGTGCGAAACTCGTGTGAAAGATTTGCAAAAAATCTTGATTTCATCTGTTCAATTTCCCGCAGATGATAAGATTCAAGTTCCCGAAATTTTAATTCGTGCTGCAATCTTGTTCTATAATTCTGAAATTTTATAATCGCCCAAACACCAAGAACAAAGACAACAAAGTACAAAAGAATTGCCCAGCCGGTTTGCCACCAGGGCGGGGCTATAGTAACGGCAAGAGATATTTCATTACTATTCCAAACTCCATCGCTGTTAGTTGATTTAACTTTAAAAGTATATTCGCCGGGATTTAAATTTGTGTAAGTTATAAAACGGCGTGTTCCGCTTTGTATCCAATCTTTATCAAATCCTTCCATCTTATAAGCATAGTTAATAGAGCTAGGGCTGTTATAATCGAATGAAGAAAACTGAAATGAAAAAACATTCTGCGTATGAGAAAGGGTTATCTTATTTGTGTAGATAATATTTTGTAATAAAACAGAATTTGGATCAACCTTAACAGACTTATTAAATATCTGAAAATCTGTAATGGCAACTGTTGGTTTGAATTCTGATTGACTGATTGCCGAAGGATCGAATAAATTTAATCCCGAGGTGCTGCCCATTAGAATAAGATTATCATCATATAACAGGGCAGATGAAAAATTAAAATCAACTCCAATTATTCCATCTGAATTTGAATAGTTAGTAAATGTGTTTTTATTAATATCATAAAAGGTTATTCCTGAACTTGTGCCGAGCCACAAATTTCCATTATTATCTTCAACTATGCTTTTTATAGAATTATTATCAAGTCCATTTTCAGTTTTGAAAACATCAATACTTTTGATTTTAGGAAAAGTTGATGGATTGTATTCTGTATCATCAATAATAATTTTGTTTAACCCATTGTTTGTTCCGATCCACAGAATTGTTTCACTTTTATTGGTGTTTTTAATTTTTGATTCTATAATTGAATAAATACTGTTGCTGCTTAATCCATTTTCACTTTTTAAATCTTCATTTAAACTATAGAATTTTCCACCGGCTTGTTTATCAAAATAATTTAAGCCGCCGCCATTAGTTCCAATCCAAATTCTTGATCTTCTGTCTTGATAAGTTACCCAGACATCATCGTGGGAAATTGAATATAGATTATCTTTGGTTTGATTATAGTATTTTAATTCTGAAGTTGAAAGATTTAGCTTAGATAATCCTATCCCCCAATATCCTACAAAAAGATTGTTTTCGTTATCAACATAAAGTGATTTAACAAAATATTGTGAAGATGATCGTATAGTGTTTTTTAGAAAATTATGTTCTGATAGACTATTGTTTTTTATATCCAGACGGAATAAACCAGATCCGTATGTTCCAATCCAGAGATCATTATTCTTACCCACAGCAAGTGACCAGATGTTTACCGAAGAAATCTTAGGGTATTTTATTAATAATGTTTTACCATTTTGATTGACTGAATAATATAACCCCTTATCAGTTCCAACGTAAAGTTTTCCATCAGAGGTTTTCGCAATAGAGTTTACGCTAAATATTTCCAGTTGATCTGATTCAAATTGGATATGATTATCTGTAAATGAATTATTAAATTTTGCCTGCTTTTGCGAGTAATAACTTATCCCTTTATTTGTAGCCACCCACAATACACCTGAACGATCTTTATATATTTTATTAATCTGATTACTGGATAAAGCCGATGGATTTTTGCTGCTGGATAAAAATCTTTCAAAATGATTTTTAGAAACATTAAACCGAAGTAACCCGGCAAATGAATTTATCCAAACAATCTGCTCCCCATTAATAACTTCATCTAAAACTATTCCCGCACCGTTACCAAATTGAATTTGATCAGGGTTTGGGATTTCAATTCTTTTAAATTTTATCGAATCACTTTTAAATACAGTTAATCCATTTGTGGTTCCAATCCAAAATGTGTTTTTATCGATTGTCGATTCTGAAATTCCCCAGATTAAATTATCACTAACACTGTTTGGGTTATTTTTATCAGAATAATATCTCTCAATTTCTATTTGAGAATTATTGAGTCTTAATTTATTTAATCCATTAAAAGTTCCCACCCAATAATTTCCAAGGTCATCCTCAACAATTGAGGAAATATAATTGTTACTTATTGAGTTTGGATCATCCGAGTTAAAGACCCAATGATCAATTTTTCCAGATTCAGGATTTAAACGATAAATTCCTCTTCTGTATGTTCCAATCCAAACTAAATTGTTTTTATCGATGTGAATTTCAGTAATCGGATTGTCATTTGTTATATCTGATTCAATTTCCCATTTTTTAAACTTATCAAGCAAAGGATCGTAACAATTAATATTACCATTTTTAGTTCCTATCCATAGGTTACCTTTCTTATCTTTTGAAAACCATAGAACTGTATTGTCTGAGATTGAATTGCTGTTATCCCGTATATTTCGAAAGACTTTAAATTCATATCCATCAAACCGGTTTAACCCATCTTCTGTTGCAAACCATAAAAATCCGGTATTGTCTTGAATTATATCCGAAACATAATTGTTTGATAAACCATTGTTTGTTTTTAAATGATTAAAGAGAATTGATTGTGCATTTGCATTTAGCTGCAAACTAAAAAACACAATTGATAAAAAAAGATTAATTAGTTTTACTCTGCAATAAAAATTCATATAGAGACTATAATGCTTTGTGATCTTTAACTTAAGCAGTTAATATTTATTTCATTAATTGCATCTTCAGAGTTTTTAAAAAATTATTCTTTCCATCTATACTATTTGCTGCAAGAGTGTAAAAATATATTCCAGATGATAAATTCTTAGGTTGCCAGGTTATGTTATAATATCCGGGTTCCTTTAAGCCCGCATTAAATACTTCTAGCTCTTGTCCTAAAGTATTATAGATATGTATTTCAACGGTACTAATGATTGGTATTGCATATCTAATCGAAGTTGATGGGTTGAATGGATTGGGGTAATTGTCAAATAACATATATGCGTTTGGCACATTGTCAATAAATTTCAAATCTTTAATATCAGTAGGAACTTCCTGAGTTACTTTAACTGATCTAATTATTCCACCTCCTGATATTGTTATTGTGCCTACTCGTTCGCTAGACGTTGTGTTTTCTTCAAATGTTACTTTAAGAGTGTCATTATTGCTCCCTGTGATTGGACTGACTGTGAGCCAAGTGGCATCATCACCTACGCTCCAGCTAGTATTAGATGTTATTGTAAATTTTGTACTATCAGCTTCGTATGTTACGGGTTGATTTGATGGACTTACAGTCAATGTTGGTGTTACTCCAAAACTTAGCATAACATTGTCAAAAAAAACATCAATCGGGGATGTACCAATATCAAATCCAAGTCTTGCTTGGTTATCAGTAGGATCATTCATAAAAAAGGAATAGGGGTAGGTTTGCTTTGCAGTTGTTAGTGAAAATATTTGGCTTCCACTATATACCGTCCATGGACTAGAGTTCTTACCGACGAGCGCCGAAATCTGTCTGGGAGAAACAGCATAGGCATCAAATGAGACAGTATATTGTTTTCCCATTTCAATAGAAAAGCCAATTTGTCCTAAATTAATATCCCATGGATAGGTCCCGCCATTACTGATTGAAATGGCATACTCTCCGTTTTGCACTGACCCGTTAGCTTGGGCTGGTGAATATGTTGTAAAAACCCACGGAGTACTACCATCTGTGAAATCAGCATTTACAATCTGGTTTAAATTGGTTAATTCAGGTGTGGTAAAAACGAAATTATCAAAATAAAAGTTTCCAGTGTGACCACCCATATCAATATTAAATGAAGCTGAAGCATTGGAGGGTGCAGCAAAATTCAATTCGTATTGCGTCCATGTATTGGTGAGTATAATGCTCTTGTTCGCATACAGGGTATAATTGGTGGAGTTAATGATTGCAGCATTAAGTGTACTATTTGTAGCAGGAGATTTTGCCCAAAAACTTGCACGATATTGTTTACCAGCGTTGAGCATTAAATTCCTTTGAGACAACTGAACATCCCAAGGATTGCTGCCAGCGGTTTTTACATCAACATACAACGAAAAACTTCCTTCATGTACATCGTTTGGAGTTAAGCTAAAATCTGCTGCAGCCGGATACCCGATCGCTTTGTTCCAGTACCTCACTCCCTTTTCAAACCCAGCATTTTTAAGATAATTATACGATACTTTAACTGGGTATTGATATTTATAGTATCCACTTCCATCGGTCATTTCTGCAACCACATCTCCGCCGAATATACCCCAGTCAACATCAATTTTATTAGTATTACTTCCGGCAATAATTTGCGCGTCTCCTGGAACGTTCCACGAATAACCTGCGCCGCTGATATTGGGGACAGAGTACGGAATAGATTGGCTGTTATACGTAGTAAAGTCAGCACCATTAATTGCGGCGTCGTTTAAATTTTGGTAAACTCTAACATAATCGATTTCCATCACTGCGGGGAAAACAGAAGCTGAAGTCGGATTACCCACCCAACCACCACCAACTGCTAAATTTAGGATGATGTAAAATGGCTGGTTGAACGGCCAAGTATCTGATGCACCGTGATCGTTATTAAACGTAAAATATTTTTGATTATCGACATAAAAATCAATCTGTTCACTTGTCCATTCAACAGCATAAATATGAAATTGCGTCTCGGCATCCGGGATATGTATAAGATCGCCCCGCGGGCCTGATCCAGTAAAAGAGTTGTAAGCTTGTGTATGAACTGTACCGTAAATTGAGGTTACTTCATTTGATGGGTGTTCCATAATATCAGTTTCTCCACTTTGCGGCCACCAACCGTATCGGCCATCTGATGGCAGCAGCCAGAAAGCAGGAACAAATCCTGGCGTACCAGGCAATTTTATTCGAGCTTCAATTCTTCCGTATTTCCAATTCATTGAGTTTTTTGTCATTAAAAGAGCTGATGTGTAATTGAAACCTTGATATGATTCTTTAAGAGCGATGATCTGTAATTTACCATCAACTATTTTTGCATTATTCAGTCGATCAGTGTAGTAGTGGACATTGTCATTGGTAGGGCCTATCTCAAAATCCCAAATGGAATGATCGATCGTTGGTCCGTTAAATTCGTCCGACCAGACTTGGATCAAGGTTTGTGCTTTTAAATCGGATAGATAAATCAGTATAAAAAGAAAAAAGTAAAATTTGAGAAGACATTCTTTTTTTGATTGAAGTTTCATGGCATTCCCTCAACTTTTTTTTGTTATGACCAGCTATATAATTAAGCTGAATTGCTTTTACTTGAAGCCAGCAGGATAATTTTTATGCCTCATTTTTAATTAACTTGCTCAAAATATTGCTTAAAGTCAATAATTGTCCAATTTATGAGCTAATAAATAAATTATTAATCGGCTTATCAAACTTCATTTACCTATACTCATTTTACTTTATTTCATTGCGCAGCGTTGGTCAAAGCAATGTAAAGATTTACTTAATTCCATGGGAACGTGTATTTTTGTGTTATTAAATCAAACTGGAGAAATTCTTATGAAAAGAGTTGTATTATTCCTGTTATTCACCATCATCTTTGCATCATGCTCTACTAAAAAAGATCAGTATGCTATCCATGGAACTGTTAAAGGTGTTGATACTGGCAAAATCTATCTTCAGAAATACGATTCGGAAAAATGGATTAATATAGATTCCACTCGTCTGGAGAAGGGAAAGTTTACTTTCAAAGGAACAATTGAGATACCTGAGATGCGGCAAATTATCATGGAGGAGAAACAAGTAGTTATTCCCCTGTTTGTGGAAAATTCAAATATTGATGTACAGATTTTTCCTGACAGCATTGATAAATCGATTGTAAAGGGATCAACTTCTCAAGACAAGTACCAAGAGTACATTACATTGAGTGAGGTGATCGACCAAAGAATGGAAGAAGCTTATAAGGAATGGAAGAAGGCAAAGGAAGTCGGTGATAGTATAATTATGAACCGTGCAGATTCAATCTCAACCGTTCTTGATGGCGAAATGAAAAAATTGCTTATCGATTTTGCGAAAACAAATAATGCCACAGTGGTAGCTCCCTATTTAGTAATGCGAAACAGTTGGCAGTTTGAACTTCCAGACTTGGAAAAAATCGTCTCTGGACTTGATACGTTAATTAACGTTTCACAGTACACTCAATTACTCAAAAAGCGAATTGATATTTTGAGGGGTGTTGAGATCGGTAGGACAGCGCCGGATTTAACCATGAACGATCCGACAGGAAAACCGTTAACACTTTCGTCTCTAAGAGGAAAAATACTTCTTGTCGATTTTTGGGCTTCGTGGTGTGGTCCCTGCCGTGTAGAGAATCCCAATGTTGTTAAAGCTTACCAGCAATACAATAAAAAAGGATTTGATATTCTCGGCTGTTCCTTCGATAAGAACCGTGAAAAATGGCTGAAAGCAATTGAGGATGATAAGCTTACCTGGCATCATGTTTCTGATCTCCAGGGATGGGCAAATGCCGCAGGCAAACTTTATGGCATTAACTCGATCCCGGCCAATGTTCTCCTTGATAAGGATCAAAAAATTATTGCCCGAAATCTTCGGGGAGATGATTTGATAAATAAGTTGGCCGAGGTTTTTGGCTCGTCTGAAGGATAGAAAACAGATTAGCAATTGAGGAATGAAATATTCTTGTTGATCGATACAAGGCTACAGCCATTAAAGTATAATATGTACTTCACACTTTAACAACTTTTTTAGTTATATTTTCGGTAGATGAGATTAACCGATAACGAAATACGTGACATAGTTAAGTACCTCGAAGCAGGTAAGCCGCTGCCTGAAAAGTATCGCTTTATGCTCTTTGAAGAAAAGCGTGAGGTTGAGCTAGTATGGAACGGGAAAACAAATGAAGTAACCAACATAGTACTGCCTTTCCAAATCGTTGAGCAGATTGATGAACCGCGTGTAGAAAAAGAAGAAACCCAGGATGCCCAGTTTAATATTTTTGACCATAGAGGCAGACAGCAAACCGGTTGGACAAACAAACTTATTTGGGGTGATAATAAACTTATTCTCTCAAGTCTTAAGAATGGACCACTGAGAAAAGAAATTGAAGATAACGGAGGAATAAAACTATTTTATATAGATCCTCCATTTGATGTTGGCGCCGATTTCTCAATGAACATTGAAATTGGCGGCGAACAATTCACTAAGGAAGCTAACATTCTTGAAGAAATTGCTTACCGCGATACTTGGGGAAAAGGTGCAGATAGTTTTATTGCAATGATTTATGAACGGCTCTCTTTAATGAGAGATTTGCTTGCTGATGATGGCAGCATTTATGTGCATTGTGATTGGAGAGTGAATAGTTTTTTGCGTTTGGTCTTAGACGAATTGTTTGATAAGGATAATTTTAAAAATGAAATCATTTGGCAAAAAATCCGTTCATCAAAAGCACAAAGTAATTCTTATGGTAATGTTTCAGACAGTATCTTCTTTTACTCTAAGTCAGAAAAATCAATCTTCAATCAACAATACACACCACTGGCTAAGGAACGATTAGAAAAACATTACAACAAATATGATGAAATCAGTAAACAATCTTATCAACTTTGTGATTTCACACAGAGAGGACAGGGATTAGCAAGATATTTTGGTGAAGAAAAAGGTTGGTTAGAACCGCCTTCTGGTAAACATTGGATATGGACTCAAGAAAAAATCGATGAGGGAATAAAAGACGGGTTAATTGTTTTTACTTCCGGGAAAATGCCGCGTTTAAAAAGGTTTTTAGATAAAACTAAAGGAAACCCAGTTGAAGATATATGGTCCGAGATCGCACCTATAAATTCAATGTCATTGGAAAGAACTGATTATCCCACACAAAAACCCGAATCCATGCTTGAAAGAATAATCAAGACCTCTTCAAACGAAGGTGATATTGTTGCAGATATTTTCAGCGGATCAGGAACAACACTTGCCGTTGCAGAAAAGCTTGGAAGAAAATGGATAGGAAGCGACCTTGGTAAATTTGCAATACACACAACCCGTAAACGACTAATTGGTGTGCAGAGGGAGTTAAAAGCAAAGGGACATGATTTCCGAGCGTTTGAAATTCTCAATCTCGGTAAGTATGAGAGACAGCATTACATTGGTATAAATCCAAACCTCCGTGAGGAAGAAAAACAAAAACAGCTTGCAGAAAAAGAAAAGAATTTTATTGAGCTAATTCTTCATGCTTACCGTTCTGACAAAGTTGATGGCTTCAAAACCTTTCATGGCAAGAAAGGCGCTCGGCTTGTATCAATTGGACCAATAAACCTTCCCGTTACCCGCCTATTTGTTGAAGAAGTGATGCTCGAATGCCGAAGCAAACAGATAACCAAAGTTGATATTCTCGCTTTCGAATTTGAGATGGGCTTAGCACCAAACATTCAGGATGAAGCTAAAAGCAAAGGAATTGATCTTGCACTCAAATACATTCCCAAAGAAGTTTTTGATAAACGCGCAGTAGAGAAAAATCAGGTTCAGTTCCATGATGTTTCTTACATAGAAGTTAAACCGATTTACAAAGAACCGAATCCCAAAGGGACAGGAAAGGGAGATAGTTTTAAGTTGGCTGTTGCAGTTGAGTTAACCGACTTTTCCGTTTATTACAATCAGGACATCAAAGCAAATATTGAAGCAACTCTTAAAAACGGTTCAAGTAAAATCTATGTTGAAAATGGAGTCATAAAAAAACTTTCAAAAGACAAATCTGGAATTGCCTCAGAAGAAATATTAACAAAGAAATGGACGGACTGGATTGATTACTGGTCTGTTGATTTTGATTACGAGGGTAAAAAAGAAATAATAAGAGTTCCTAAAAATCAACACGGTGCACAGATGAAACTTGACGGCACAGCCGAACCGCAGCAGCTTCAGCTTGTTGAGTTCGAAGAACAGTGGACAGGCGATTACATCTTTGAAAATGAATGGCAATCCTTCCGAACAAAGAAAGACCGCAGCATAGAACTCACAAGCATTTACCACGAGTACACTAAAAAAGGTCGTTATAAAATTGCAGTTAAAGTTGTTGATATTTTTGGTAACGATACAATGAAAGTGATTGAGGTGGGAGTATAGATGAGTAATAATATTGCGTTTTTATTCGGGGCAGGTGTTTCACAAAGAAGTCTAATAGGTACAGAAGAACTTACCAGTAAGATATTCGAAGCAACCAATATAGTTCACCTTAGCAGCAGATATTTGGAAATGGAAAATCCCAAAAGATTTGATAGTCTTGATATTCGGGATTATGTTCCCAAAGTAAAGGAACTCTTTAATATTATTCAGAATTCAGTTCACGATCATTATCTTTATAAAAAGAGAGGTCTGAACTATGAAGATATGTACTATCTGATAAATGCTTTATACGATGATGAGAGTGGTGAATATGTAAATCCTATCATTTCAAAGTACTGTGATGACTTTCGAACCCAATACAGAGATTTATTCAAGACAAAATATCCACTTATTGGGGAGATCAGTTTAATGGATTTAACCCGTGAAGCGTTAAATTATATTCAAGATATTGTTATTATGTGTCTTGATAAACCAAATGCTTCAATTGAACATTTGAAATTTTTAGCGGAGGTTGATAGTGCCAAATCCATATCCAAGATTAACATTTTTACCTTAAATCATGATGTGCTTATTGAAAACTTCTTTAAAAAAATTGATGCTTTTTCAGATGGCTTTCATTCTGATGGTTATGGCCATAGGATTTGGTCTCCTGAGAATTTTAATAAAAGAATTTCATTATTAAAACTGCATGGTTCAATCAACTGGTACAGGATCTTAGGGAAGGATTATTATGAGGATCGAATTGGCATATATGAACAACCTCAACGTAATGGTGATAGACCATTAATGCTTATTGGTAGTTTTAATAAGTTGCATGCATACAGTCGCAGCATTAATTTTGATTTACAGTGTTTATTTGCGAAACAACTCAGCGAGTCGGATGATTTGATTATCAGTGGCTATAGCTTTGGTGATCAAGGTATTAATTCTCGAATTATTAATTGGGTTTTGGCATCCAGAAACAGAAGGATTTTTTTGATTCATAAGAATCCAGATGAGCTAATAAAAAATGCTCGACCGGCTATTCAAACGAATTTTAGTTTCCTTAATAAAAACGGAAATATTTTTTATATTAAAGAATACATTGATGAAAATACTACTTGGATTAGGATAAAAAGTTTTATAAACAATTGGAATTATGAAAGAAAAGCTACCGATAAATAAAGACGTTTTAGTTTGGGCAAGAACTTCGATAGGATTATCTGTTGAAGAAGTTGCAAATAAATTCAAAAGATCGGAAAAAGAAATTTCAGAATGGGAAGAAGGTATAACTTCACCAACATTTTCTCAATTGGAACGTTTAGCGTTTGAAATTTACAAACGACCATTGGCTGTTTTCTTCTTTCCGGACGTACCTAAAGAAGATACACCAAAAACCGAGTTCCGTACGCTTCCCGATACCATAATAAGTGAACTACCTACGGAAATTGTAAAACTTTATAGAAGAGCTAAGTTGTATCAACTTTACCTTGAGGAGTTGTTCGACGGACAAAAGCCGGTTGAGAAACCATTGTTGGAGAGATTTTCGCTTTCAGAGCAAACAGACATTACAAGCTTGACCCAGGAAATCAGAAAAGAACTAAACATAAATATTAATGAGCAATCCAAATGGCATTCGGCAGAAGCCGCATTTACAAATTGGCGAAATGCTTTTGAGTTGAACGGAATTTTTGTTTTTAAGGACGCTTTTAAGAATAATGACTATTCGGGATTTTGTTTGTACGATGAAAAATACCCTGTCATTTTTGTTAATAATAGTATGCCTGATTCAAGACAAGTGTTTACACTGTTTCATGAGTTAGGACACTTACTTTTCAAATCCGGCGGAATTGATTTCAGAAGCAGCAATTACACTAAAACTTTCAAAGGTTACTATTATAATGTTGAAGTTAGCTGTAATAAATTTGCTAACGGATTTCTTGTTCCGCAAGAAGTCTTTGATTCTTTCCAACTATCTGTTTCCGAAACACAGTTTCAAAGACTCGCCGATCATTTCTCGGTTAGTCGTGAAGTGATTTTAAGAAATTATTTGGATCGTGGAATAATTGATCAGATGCTTTATGATGAATTAGTAGCAAAATGGAAAAAGCAAGCAGAAGAACAAAAGGAAGAAGGTGAAGGCGGGAGTTATTATTACAATAAAAAAGCATATCTTGGCGATAGATACATAAGCTTAGTTTATGGAAAATATTATCAAAACAAAATTACAATAGATACCGTTGCTGAATACTTAAATGTTAAGGCAAAAAACCTTCCAACTTTTGAATATATGGTTATGGAAGGGGGAAAGAGAAAATGATTTATGTCTTTGATAATAATTCTCTTTCCAATATTCTGAATCATTATTATACTGAACGCTTCCCAAGCTTTTGGGAGAAGTACGATAAAATAGTTGAAGCAGTAAATCTTCTTTCAGTGCGTGAAGTACTAAACGAACTAACTCTTAAATTCGATGATGATAAAATTGATCGCTTAGCAAAAATGAACGACAAATTTTTTACAAGTCCAACTCCAGAAGAATTAAGTTTCATTACACAGATTTATTCTGTAAAGCATTTCCAACAAAATTTAGATAAGAAGAAAATTCTCTCTGGTGGGTTCTTCGCCGATCCCTTTGTGATCGCTAAAGCTTGGAAAGAACAAGGTACAGTTGTGACCGAAGAAGATAAAAAACATAATGCAGCGAAAATTCCAAACATTTGTGATCACTTTGGCATTCATTGCATTAACTTAGAAGGTTTTCTAACTGAAATGGATTGGAAATTTTAGTATGGCACTGCATCCCAAATTTCCAAAATCTCCTTATGAAATACTTGATCCATCAATCCGTTGGTTTCCTGCTGATGAAGACCTTCGAGAAAAAAGTTACGATAAACTACTTCCTCCGCTTGTTGCTAAACTTAGAGTGAAAGTAAAGGAATGGCGTGAAGCAGACTATCGAGAGGTTTCTTCAACAGGTAAATCGTTACTCACCTGGTGGTTTAAGACTCGACACCTCAAAAACAATTATGATGGTTCTGCATCTACTTTCCAATATTATTTTGCTCAACGTGAAGCGGTTGAAACGATTATTTATTTGTATGAAGTTGTTAAAATTAAAGACAAGTACGATTTATTAAGGTTCGATAGTTCTAGCTCAATTTCATCTGGAATGTTTGATGAAGATTGGAAAAGGTTTGTAATTAAAATGGCAACAGGCAGTGGTAAAACAAAAGTCCTAAGTCTGGTAATTGCCTGGTCATTTTTCCATAAGCTTTATGAAGGTGACTCAACATTAGCTCGCAATTTTCTCCTTATCACCCCCAACATAATTGTACTCGACAGAATAAGAAGAGACTTTCAAGGATTAAAAATCTTTTATGAGGATCTAATTCTTCCTGAAAATGGTTATGAGGGTCATAATTGGAGAGATGATTTCCAATTAACTGTTCATATTCAGGATGAAATCGGTACAATTCGTAAAACTGGAAATTTATTTCTTTCGAACATCCATAGGGTGTATGAAAGTAATTATAAAGAACCCACTTATGAGGATAGTAATCTCGAGGATTATTTCCTTGGAAAGAAGCCATCCGGAGCAACGACAGATTCAAAGATTGACCTTGGTGAAATAGTTCGTGACCTTGACGAAATATTAGTGCTGAATGATGAAGCACATCATATTCACGATCAGGAATTGGCTTGGTTCAAATCAATTCAGGACATTAACAATCGTCTTAAAATGAAGGGCTCTGAAATTTCTCTTCAAATAGATACGACCGCAACACCACGTCATAATAACGGTGCTATTTTTGTTCAAACCGTTTCGGATTATCCGCTCGTTGAAGCCATTCATCAAAATATAGTCAAACATCCGGTTTTGCCGGATGGTCCAAGCAGGCAAAAGCTTCAAGAGAAACAATCTTCAAAATTCACCGAGAAGTACGAGGATTTTCTTCATCTGGGATATTTAGAATGGCAAAAAATTTATGATGAACAAATTAAAGCTGGAAAAAAATCAGTTTTATTTGTTATGACAGATGATACTAAAAATTGTGATGAGGTTGCTGAATATCTTTCCTTAAAATATCCTGAGTTCAATGATTCAGTTCTTGTAATTCACACGAAAAATAACGGTGAAATATCTGAAAGTGTTTCCGGAAAGAGTAAACAAGTTCTTGATGATCTTAGAGAAGCTGCAAATACAATTGATACATTCAGTGGGAAACATAAAGCAGTGGTTTCTGTTCTTATGCTTAAAGAAGGATGGGATGTCCGAAATGTAGTAACTATAGTTGGATTACGTGCTTACACTGCAAAAAGCAACATTCTGCCTGAGCAGACACTGGGTAGAGGATTGAGGAAAATGTATCCGGGAAATTCAGATTTAACCGAAGAATTAAGCGTAGTCGGTACTGAAGCATTTATGGATTTTGTTGAATCAATAAAAAGCGAAGGTGTAGAATTAGAAAGACGTTCGATGGGCGCTGGAACTTCGACTAAAGCTCCGATGGTTATTGAAATTGAACAAGGAAACAAGAAAAAGAATTTACATGATCTTGATATTGAAATCCCAATCTTAACTCCCCGTATTCAACGCGAATGGAAAAACCTTTCTGAACTTAATGTCACTTTATTCAAAAATAAAAAAGCCTCTTTTTATGATTACAAATTAGAGGAACTTAGGGAAATAATATTTAAGGATATAACTACCGGTGAAGTTTCACACAAAACGATACTAGATTCTAGTTACCAAGTGAATCCACAGAGCGTATTAGGTTACTTCGCACAATTAGTCATGCGAGAATTGAGATTAGTCAGTGGTTTTGATATTCTTTATGGTAAAGTCAAGGAGTTTGTATCCCTTTTCCTTTTTGATCGAAAAGTTGATTTGAATGATCCTCAGACTATCCGCAATCTCTCAGAATTAGAAACACAAAAAATTATAGTCGAAACTTTTAAGAAGGAAATAAATGCTTTAACAGTAAAAGACAAGGGTGATGCTGAGATAAAGGATTACATTAAGTTAAGCAAAACACGTCCGTTTGTTGTAAAAGATCAAAAATATGTTGTACCGAAAAAGAGTGTGTTTAATAAAATTGTTGGGGATAGTGGATTTGAATTAAAATTTTCTACTTTTCTTGAAGAATGCCCCGATATAATTTCATATTCAAAAAATTACTATGCTGTCCACTTCAAGATTGACTATATAGACTCGGAAGGTAATCCATCAAATTTCTACCCTGACTTTATAGTGAAATACAAAGAGCATGAAATTTATGTTGTTGAAACAAAAGGCAGGGAGGATTTGGATGATGCACTAAAAATTAGTCGCCTTGCCCAATGGTGTGATGATATAAACAATCTCTCCTCCGAAAAGAAATTTAAATGGCTTTATGTGAAAGAAGAACATTATGAGAAATATCCTGCTAAATCATTTAAGGAGCTTATATCCGTTCATCAGATAAGCAAATTATAGGATTTCCTCTACAACTAACAGAATGCCACACCTCGGAGAAATAACATCCCTTTTAACTGCATGCTGCTGGTTGTTCAGCTCATACATTTTTACTGCGGCTGCTCATAGAATCGGTTCAGTTCAGCTTAATATCAATCGAATGATATTTGCAGTTATTCTGCTTTTCATTACAATCACTCTCGCTGGAATTAATTTTGAGCTTTCAAACAATCAGATATTCAATTTATCAGTAAGCGGTATAATTGGATTAGTTCTCGGCGATTCATTTCTGTTCAAAGCTTTCACGATGATTGGAACTCGGTTAAGCATGCTATTAATGTCGCTTACTCCTGCAATGAGCGCGATTATGGCATACTTCTTTTTGAATGAAAGAATCTCTTTCCTCGGAATTATCGGAATGATCATCACACTTTTTGGAATTATTTTAGTTGTGTTTGATAAAAAGGGAAATGGTGAATCACCGCATCCGCAGGAAGGACTTGGAATATTTTATGGGATTCTTGGTGCATTTGGTCAAGCTGTTGCATTAATTTTTGCTAAGCTTGCGTTTGAGGAATCGAACATCAATGGATTCATTGCAACTTTTGTGAGATTATTTTCTGCTGTAATATTAATTCTTCCGGTTTCATTTTTACTTAAGCGATATAAAAATCCAATTTCACTTTATAAATCGGACACGAAAGGTCTAGCATTAACTTTAGGTGGAACATTTTTCGGACCCTTTCTCGGAATTACATTAAGTCTTATTTCAATTGCCCATACAAAAGTTGGAATAGCATCTACGCTTATGGCAACTGTTCCGGTAATTATGCTGCCTATTGGTAAATTCATTTTTAAGGAACGTATATCAATAAAAGCTGTAGTTGGAGCGGTGATTGCAGTTGCCGGAGTTGCTATATTGTTTTTGAGATAACTGAGGTATTTAATCTTTATTCTGATATTTTAATTTAATAATTAACGAAAGATTTTTATGTCATCCCTAAAGGGATTTTTAGGTTTTTATTCATTCATATCAACTATAAATATATCATTCCTTCGGAATTGAAAATTTCTGAGGGTGACCAAAAAGTAAAATTTATCAGCAAATAGAACGCTAATGACGCTGATTTTAAATGAATTTCGCAGATTTATTATTTGAATAATTACTTTTTGGTCACCCTCAATATTTGTAGTAAAAATAAAATAACATAATTAGAATCCTTTTAGGGATGAAATAGAATCCGGTAGGAAAACCGGAGATCTAAAAAAAATATTTACCTATTATTATGCTATATTTTCCATCAATAAAAATTTGGGAGTTAACTTGAAAATTCAATTCTTTGGAGCAGCACAAACAGTTACAGGTTCACAGCATCTGTTATCAATCAACGGGAAAAAAATATTATTAGACTGCGGACTCAATCAAGGTAAACGAAAAGAAGCATTTGAAATAAACAGAAATTTTCCATTTAATCCTTCTGATGTTGATGTGCTTGTTTTATCTCACGCTCACATTGACCACAGCGGTAACATTCCTAATTTCGTTAAGAATGGATTTGACGGGCCAATTTATGCAACATCGGCAACAGTTGATCTTTGCCAGATAATGCTTCGCGATTCGGCCTACATTCAAGAGCGTGATGTTGAGTTTGTGAACAAAAAAAGAATTAAGCAAAACCAAAATCCTTTTGAACCGCTTTATACAATTCAAGAGGTTGAGAATGCAATGTCTCATTTCGTAGGAATTCAATATAATAAGATTAATGAGATTGCTCCTGGAGTCAGTCTTCAATTTATAGATGCTGGACATATTCTCGGTTCAGCAGCAGTTTTATTGGAGATAGAAGAAAATAAGAAAAATTATCGTTTTTGGTTCAGCGGAGATATTGGTAGACCCGAAATGCCTGTAATTAAAAATCCTGTTCTACCTTCCGATCTTGATGTTCTCATAATGGAAAGCACTTATGGAAATAAGCTTCATCAAGTATCTGATGAGGTTGAAGAAGAAGTTGCAAAGTTGATAAACAAAGTTGCTCAACGAAAAGGAAAGATAATTATTCCTGCTTTTGCAGTTGGAAAAACCCAGCTGCTCGTTTACATTTTGCATAAGCTGTTCGATCAGAACCGAATTCCTGTTCTGCCGATTTATGTTGACAGTCCTCTGGCTGTTGATGCAACAAGTGTTTATCGCACTCACCCCGAATGCTATGATAGAGAAACTTATCGTGTATTTATTCATAACTATGAAGACCCATTTGGATTTAGCCGTTTGACTTACATTAGAGATGTTAATGATTCGAAAGAATTAAATGATCTTAAAGATCCTTGCATAATCATTTCGGCGTCAGGAATGGCGGAGGCAGGAAGAATTCTTCATCATCTAAAAAATAATATTGAGAATCATAGAAATTTAATTTTGTTTGTCGGTTATGCAGCTCAAGAAACTCTCGCAAGAAAAATTATGGATGGCATGAAGGAAGTCAGCATTCTTGGTGATGTTTATAAAGTGAATGCTGAAATTATTATAATGGATTACTTTAGTGCTCATGCAGATCAAAATGGCTTGCTGGAATACTTAAAGCTAAATAAACTGGATAAGCTTAAGAACATTTTCTTAGTTCATGGTGAAAGTGAGCAATCTCTGCCGCTGCGTGAAAAGATAATTGCAAAAGGTTTTAGAAGAGTTGAGTATCCTAAGAAGGGTGATGCGTTTGAGGTTGGATAAGGCAACCCAAGATTAAGATGAAGATGAAGATTAAAACAATAACATTGACTTTTCCAACCGATTAATAGTGAGGCTAACAACCGAGTGAAAAATTTTTATGCTTTAATGTGGAATGCAGGAATTGACAATCGGTCTTTCGTTTTAATAAATTTAATTCGTTCCCGCACTTCCAGGGAAATGGCTATTTTACCTTCCAATATAAATTCTTTTGGTAAGACTTCTAATTGAGAAAATGAAAGAGCTATTTTATTATTTCCTTTTTATCTGGCTTACTTCGAATATTTATTCCCAGGTTAATACAGAGAAATTTAGAATTGCAACAGACACTCTTGGGTTTTCAGTAAGGTCAGATCTTGATTTTACACTAATGGCAGGCAATACGGATTTTAGTTTTTTAGGAACAAATACCCGCTTCAATTACAACTGGGGAATGGATTACGCATTTTTGGTTGTGAATGGCGGTTATGGTTTTAAAAGCGGAGAAAGCTTTTTCAGTCAGGCTCTTTTACATTTAAGAAATGTCAGCTCTCTAGGTGATTTTGTTATGTTAGAAGAGTTTCTTCAATACGATAACAATAAACAAATTTTATTGCTGCATCGAGCATTGTTTGGAGGCGGCTTACGAATCAAGCTGATTGAAAATGATGAAATAATTATGAGGATAGGTCCATCTATTTTCTTCGAACACGAGACTTATGATCTTGATAACACCGCTATACATAAAAATAAAATTAATAATGCCAGATTAAATTTATATTTAACCTCTTTATTTAATTTACAGCAGGGCATTTCATTTCTAAGCATCATTTATGTACAGCCCAAGTTCGATAATTTTAATGATTTGAAAATCTTATTTGACAATGCTCTTAATTTCAAGTTGGGAGATAAAGTTGATTTTATTATCAAACTTCAAATGCGATACGATAGTCTTCCTGCGGATAACATTGAAAAATTTGATTTGACCACAAAGATGGGTTTGGCAATAAATTTATAACCTATGTCAGAGAAAATTCTTTTTGACTCTTTATATTTTGAATTATAATGAACTATCTAACCTCACCAAATTCATGTTGCATCGTTCCCTAGTAGAGGATCTTTTTATAATTCAGATATGTTCTCTCATCAAAACAAACGAACACCACTTCCTTAATCGATTCGTCTTTCTCTAAAAATTCCATTATGGTTTTAACTGCAATACTCGCTGCACTTTCTGAAGGAAAACCATAAACTCCTGTTGATATTGCCGGGAAAGCAATTGACTTAATTCCATTATCCCTCGCAAGTTTTAGAGAACTTTTGTAGCAGCTTTCTAATAATTTATCTTCATTTCTGTTTCCACCATGCCAAACTGGGCCGACTGTGTGGATCACAAATTTTACAGGCAGATTATATCCTTTCGTAATCTTAGCTTCACCAGTTGGACAACCATTTAAAGTTCTGCATTCTTCTAAAAGTTTTGGTCCTGCTGCACAATGGATTGCTCCATCAACTCCCCCACCACCGAGCAGAGTTGTGTTTGCTGCATTCACAATTGCATCTACTTTTAGCTTGGTGATGTCACCAATTTCTAAATGAATTTTTACTTTTTGCATGCTGTTGATTTCCACTAAAATTTTTCAATAAAAAATAAGAAATCTTAATGAAACTTAATGTCTTAGTGACGTATAAATTCATTTGTACGAGAAGCCACAACAATGCCACTAAGACCCAAAGGCACTAAGCAACACAAAGAAGATCAAACCACAACTTTCTCTATCATAAAAAAATAGAATTTTAATTGTCAGTATTGAGAATTTTATGTGCACCACTGCCTGAAAAGATTTGGTTTATTTATGTCAACTCTTATTGTATTTGAAAAATTCACACAATTTTATTTAAATCGATTTTTAGGTAAAAATGGCATAATTTTGGACTAAGAAAAGCATCGGTTTTAATTAATTGATTAAAATATTATTACATTTCTTGAAAGGAATGGAAAATGTCCGGCAAAAGTCGACGCGATTTTCTTAAAAAATCTGCAATCATTGGGGCTGGGGTTACAGGGCTTTCCACATCAACTACAAAAGCAGCACCTAAAAATATTTTATCCGAAGATAGGATGGGAGTCTTAGTTGATACAACTGTTTGTGTTGGCTGCCGAAATTGTGAATGGGCGTGCAAAGATGCTCATAATTTACCTGCCGGTGATTTAGAAGCCTACGAAGACAGAAAAATTTTAGAAGCAAAAAGAAGACCCGATCATACAACACTCACAGTTATTAATGAATACTCCCATGGTAAAAATTCAAATCTACCTGTTGATTTAAAAATACAGTGTATGCATTGTGATCATCCGGCTTGTGTTTCCGCCTGCATTGTTGGTGCCTTTTCTAAGCAAGAAAACGGATCAGTAATTTGGGATACAGATATGTGCATTGGCTGCCGTTATTGTATGGCTGCTTGCCCGTTCCAGATTCCGGCGTTTGAGTATGATAAAGCGCTTAATCCTTTAATTATGAAATGTGATTTTTGTTTCGACAGAACAAAAGAGGGAAAGCTTCCGGCGTGTGTAAGTATTTGTCCAGTTGAAGCACTCACTTACGGGCAAAGAACTAATCTTGTTAAAATAGGCCGCGATAGAATTAAGCGAAATTCAGATCGTTACATTGATCATATTTTTGGCGAATATGAAGTTGGCGGAACATCATGGATGTATTTAGCAAGTAAAGATTTTAAGGAGCTTGATTTCCCTGATATTGGCAGGAATCCTGCACCCGGCGTTTCCGAATCAATCCAGCATGGAATATTTGCTTACTTTGTACCACCGGTTTCTTTGTATGCATTGCTTGGAGGAATTATGTGGATTTCAAAACGCCGTAAAGAATTAGAAGAGGAGGGGAAAATATGAACTACGAATTAGTTAATCCCGTTCCAATTAAACATAAATTTTTTACTCCAGGTGTAATTGCACTTATCATTATTGCACTCAATGGTTTGGTATTTTTAATGGGAAGATTTTTCTTCGGACTTGGCGCGGTTACAAATCTTAACAATCAGTATCCGTGGGGATTGTGGATTGGAGTTGATGTTGCTGCAGGTGTTGCACTTGCTGCTGGTGGATTTACAACTGCCGCTCTCGGCCATGTAATGCACAGAGAAGAATATCACGCCATTGTACGCCCTGCATTGTTAACAGCTATGCTTGGCTACACTTTTGTTGCTGTGGGAGTTTTTGTTGATATCGGAAGATGGTACCTCATCTGGCATCCACTCATTATGTGGAACGGTAACTCAGCTTTGTTTGAAGTCGGTATTTGTGTTATGATTTATATGACTGTTCTCTACATCGAATTTCTTCCCATTTTTACGGAAAGATTTATTGGTAAAGTTAATTTGCCGGGAATCCTTTCCAGGTTAAACAAACTTGTTGACAAAATTTTAAGATTGCTTGATCGCGGACTTTCAAAAACAATGTTCATATTTATTATTGCTGGAGTTGTTCTCTCAACTCTTCATCAATCATCACTCGGTACTTTAATGATTATTGCCGGACCCAAGATGCATCCGCTTTGGCAAACTCCTGTTCTCCCATTGTTATTTTTATTATCCGCAGTGTCTGTTGGATTTCCAATGGTGATTTTTGAATCTCTCATAGCATCACATTCTCTAAAATTAAAACCTGAAATGCACATTCTTTCTAGATTAGGATCAATGATTGCTCCTTTGCTTGGAATTTACCTCGCATTTAAAATTGGCGATATGTTCATCCGCGAAACGTTTGTGTATCTTGGAGAATTTAATACCGCAAGTGTAATGTTCACAATAGAAATTCTATTTGGAGTAATAATTCCTTTGAGAATGTTTTTATCGCCAAAAGTTTTGAAATCACCCCCGTTGCTTTTTACGGCATCTGCACTTGTTGTAATTGGAGTATTGTTAAACCGAATTAACAATTTTGTTGTTGCTTACAATCCACCGTATTCAACCACAAGTTATTTCCCCTCGTTTGGTGAAATTTCAGTAACAGTTGGATTTACTGCAATGTTAGTACTGGCATACAGATTTATTATTATGAATTTTCCTGTGATAAGCTTGCCTGGTAAACAAACTGCCCAACCCACTAAATACGCAATCAGAGGGGTGGAAAAGTGAAAAAGATTTTAGTTATTGTATTAACATTAATTTTAACAGTTGGGATTGAAGCACAGCAAAGCCCTGGCAAAAATCACTCGAAGTTGAACATCAGTTGCAAAACTTGTCATATTTGCGATGTTCCTACAAAAGATGAACCTTGTTTGATACTTTGCCCTCGTGAAAAAATTTCAACAGTTTATCAGAAACCCGAACAGACTCCTGAACTTATTGTTATTAATCAAATAAGTGATAGATACGGACCCGTTTACTTTTCACATAAAATTCATGCTCAAATGTCCGTTATGTCCGGCGGCTGCGAAAATTGTCATCATTTCAACACTTCGGGACCAATTTTGCAATGTAATAGTTGTCATGAAACAGCAAGAAAGCGGGAAGATGTCAGCCTTCCTGATCTGAAGGGTGCATATCACAGGCAATGCATGGATTGTCATCGTGAATGGAGCCATGAAACCGGATGCAATTCATGCCATACATTAAAAAAGAATTTGAAAGAGGCCAAACATGAGGATGTTAAGAAAAAATTTGCAGGTAAGGAACATCCGGTAATATCAGAACCAACTTTTATCACTTATCAAACTAATTCTGATAAAGGAAAAATTGTTACATTTTATCATGATGATCACACAAATAAATTTGGATTAAGCTGTGCAAGCTGTCATAAGCAGGAAAGCTGTACAAAATGCCATGACGTGAATAAGAAAACGGATGCAAAGCCGAAATTAGTCAGCACTAAAAAAACATTTGAGGAGCAGCATAAAAATTGTATAAGCTGTCACAGTAAAAATGAGTCTTGTACCCAATGCCATAGCGATAAAGTAGTTGAACCATTTGATCATGTGAAGAGAACCGGCTGGGCATTGGGCAAGTATCACTCAAAATTATCTTGTACAAATTGCCATGGATCAAAACTTCCGTACAAGAAAGCTGATAATAAATGTTTAAGCTGTCATCATGGATGGAACAATGAAACATTTAAACATTCGGTAACAGGCTTGCAGCTTGATGAGACACATTTAGAACTTAGTTGTGAAGATTGTCATGCGGAAAATAATTATTCAGAAGAACCAAGCTGCACAAATTGTCATGAAGACTATGTTTATCCGAAACTTAAACCGGGCAAGTTAGTTCGCAAATAATTAATTTAGAAGCAGATGAAGAATAGTATAACAAGATGTTTAAAAAAATAGGATTCCGTTTAATATTTGTTGTTGCGTTAACATCGCTTGTAATAATTGGCGTGTATGCCTACTTCAATGTAAAATCGCAAAGCAGCAGTTCCATCTCCGAAGTTGAAAGACATGCAAATCAGCTTGGTGAAACGGTTATCTCCAGCACGCGCTTTGATATGATGCTTAATCAAAGAGATCGCATTCAGCAGACAATTAATTCAATTGGTACGCAGCCGCAAATAAGAGATGTAAGGATCATTAATAAAGACGGTGAGATTATTTACTCTTCCGATTCTATTAATATTAATAAAATGGTTGATAAGCAAGCTGAAAGCTGCTACGCTTGCCACGCCGAAGATAAACCGCTTGAACATATCTCTATCACTGAAAGGACCCGAATATTTAGGGTACATCCGGATTCTAACCGTTTAATCGGAATTATTACTCCAATCTATAACGAAAAATCCTGCTGGAATGCTGACTGTCATGCGCACCCACAAAATCAAAAAGTTCTTGGTGTTCTGGATGTTTCAATTTCACTTGCAGAGATTGATAAAGCAATCGTTACACGAGAATGGGAGATAGTAATTTTCGCAATCATTGCGATTATTGCTGTTGGATTATTAATTGCATTCTTTGTTAGGCACTGGGTTTCAAATCCCGTTCATGATTTACTAAATGCAACTCAACAAGTTAGCCAGGGCAATTTAAATTATGCAATTAAAGATCTTGGCGATAATGAAATTGGAAAGCTCGGTGAATCATTTAATAATATGACGAAGAAATTGTCCGAAGCACGTATGCAGCTTTTTCAATCGGATAAAATGGCTTCACTCGGAAGATTAGCTGCAGGTGTTGCGCATGAAATTAATAATCCGCTTACAGGTGTTTTAACATACAGCAGCTTTTTGCTCAAGAGGACAAAAGACAATCCCGAATTGCAGGAAGATCTGAAGGTAATTGTTAGAGAAACTTTACGCAGCAGAGAAATTGTAAAAAGCTTGTTAGATTTTGCCCGTCAGTCCGTTCCGAAGAAAAGCATTGCAGACATAAATGAAATAATTGAAAAATCAATCGGCGTAATTGAAAAGCAATTATCGATTAAAAAAATAAAAATTGTTAAGCAGTCGGAAAATAATCTTCCCAGAATAACTGTAGATTCAAACCAGATGCAGCAAGTATTCATAAATCTTTTTGTTAATGCATCGGATGCCATAAGTAAAGATGGTGGAACGATTACAGTAATAACAAAACAAATATCGCTTTCACCTTTTGGAGTTGCTCAAATAAAAAAAGCTGCCTGCCCAAAACGCCATAGCCTTATTGATAACGAATTTAAGATTGACGGACTTCCGGCATTGAAAGTGAAAGTTGTTTCAAATGGTAAAGAAGGAATAGTTCATCTCGATCCTGTTTACGGAAAACATCGAAATCATTTTGACCTTGGTTTTGATGTTAGCACCGAAGCAAAATTTGTTTGCCCGGATTGTAATAGTTCCATTGTTCAGCAAGATAAACTCTGTCCTCAATGCGCTGCACCTGTTCTGTCGTTTGAAATAAGCGGGCAGGGTGTGTACGAAGTTTGTTCTTCCGAAAACAGTAATTGGGAAAAGTGGGATTTTGTTGACTCCGCCGGTTTAAAAGAGTTTATAGAGATAAAAATATCCGACACGGGCTGCGGTATCACCAAAGATGATCTTCCCAAAATTTTTGAACCATTTTTCTCTACTAAAGGACAAAAAGGAACCGGACTTGGCTTAGCTGTCATCTGGGGAATAATTGATAATCATAATGGAACTATAACCGTTGAGAGCGAAGAAGGAAAAGGTACTAATTTTATTATTCGGCTTCCGCTTACTCCTCAGAAGTAAGTTAAATTTATGAGCAATCCATCAGACATATTGGTTATTGACGATGAGCAGGTGATTATTGATGCAGTCGTTAAAATTTGTAAACTTGAAAATTATACTGTTGATGCTGCTTTAACTGTTAAGACCGCCATTGAAAAAATCTCAAAAAATTATTACTCGATTGTTGTTTGCGATATAATGATGCCTGACGGCGACGGCTTTCAAATTCTTGATCAACTTCAAAATAAAAATATTGACAGCGCTTTAATAATGATGACAGGTTACTCAACGGTTGAAAATGCAGTCAATTCGCTTTACCAGGGCGCAGTAGATTTTATTCCTAAACCCTTTACTGTGGATGAACTCCTCAGTTCGGTATTTCGAGCAAATAAATATCAGGAGATTAAAAAGAAACAGGAAGAACTTTCCCGAAAAAATATTGGACACAGTCTTCTCTATGTTTCTTGTCCTGCAAAATATTTACGTTTGGGTTACACAAGTTGGATGCTTCAAGAGATTGATGGCAGCGTATTAATTGGTTTGTGCGATCTTTTTCTTAAGACCATCGAGTCGGTAAAAGAAATAGAATTTCTTTCAGCAGAAGAAGAAATTGCTCAAGGAGTTAGTTGTGTTACTGTCAAATCGGCTGACGATAGAACACATAAAATTCTTTCGCCCGTATCAGGTAGAATAATTGAAGTAAATCAAAATCTTAAGTTAAATTTAAACCTAATAGAGAAAGATCCATACTTTGAGGGATGGATTTATCGTGTTATTCCTAACGACATTGGTTACGAAATAAAAAATTTAGTTCCGTATAGTTCAGATAGATTATAAAATCATTCTTGTTATAAGTTTGAAAATAAATTAATTTTTTAGGAGAAACGTCATGGCTTTATTCATACTTGCTGTAATTGTATTCATTATTGCTGATATCTTGATCCGGATGATTAGCAAGCGTTTAACTGAAAAGAAGCTAAAGAAAGAACGTGAAATTGTATTGCAGGAAAGCCTTAGGCTGGATTTTACAAATGAAGCAAAAACACTAAAGCGTGCTGAAGTTCCTAATCCAAAAGCCAAAATTCTTTGTGTTGATGACGAGGAAGTTATTCTTGGCAGCTTCAGAAAAATTCTCGTGCTTGATGGTTACTCAGTCGATACAGTTGAAACAGGGCAGGAAGCACTTGGTATGATTCAAAAACATCATTATGATTTTGTTTTTACGGATCTTAAAATGCCTATGATGGATGGAGTTGAAGTGACCAAATCCGTTAAACATATGCGTCCGGATATTGATGTTATTATTATTACGGGTTATGCTTCGGTGGAAACTGCTGTTGAAACAATGAAATACGGAGCAATGGATTATGTTCAAAAACCATTTACCGAAGATGAACTTCTTGACTTTGTGAAGAAAACACTGATCAAACGACAGGATAAAATTCAGAAGCAACTGAAGCCAAAAGTTCATATCACTCATGTTCCTGCTTCAGGTGATTTTATTAAAGGTGAGTTTTCAATCCCCGGAGGAGTTTTTATTTCTAACAATCATACTTGGGTTAGCATGAACCAGGAAGGAATAGGAAAGATTGGAATAGATGACCTTGCTAAAAAATTAATTGGCAGAGTCGCTTCGATTGAGCTTCCAAATCTTGGTATGAATGTAAAAGCCGGTCAGCCTTTGTTTACCGTTAAGCAAGGAAATAGAAACATAACATTTAATTCACCTGTAAGTGGAAAAGTTTCGCAGATAAATACTTTGCTTAAAGAAAACCTTGCCGCGCTTGATGTTACTCCATATGAAAGAAATTGGATTTGCGCCCTCGATACCGATAACCTAGATAACGAAATTAAAGGTATGGCTATCGGGAAATCTGCTGTAGCTCTATTTCAGGATGATATTGAAAAGTTCAAAGTGCTGATGAAAGATATTCTGAAATCTGAAAAACAGGAGGGCGAGTATGTTGAAGAAGGACAGTTGTACATCGGGCAGCTTGAAAAACTAAATGATGTAAACTGGCAAAAAGTAGTCGCAGAGTTTTTTATAAGATAGTCGTGGGAGATAAACCTCCAAGGTTTTGGAGCTCTAAAGTTTTGCAAACCTCGGAGGATTAAATGATGTAGGGAACAAGCTCCTGCTTGTTCCGCCTATCTGCGGATCGATCAGGAGATCGATCCCTACATTTTTCTAAACAACCATGTAATATTGTATAGCTGTACAGCACGGTTGTTACGGACCATTCAGTGACAAGAGAGTCGGATAGGCAAACCCAGTTGCTCATGTCTAAGTTATTTCGTCAAGAAACTAGGTTTATGGGAAAGCAACCACCAAGTAAAGTTGTAGCTGAGTTTTTTGTAAGATAGTTTTTACAAACCTATGAGGTTTCTGGGCATCAAAGGTCTGCTAACCTCTGAAGTTTCGTACTGCTTGTTCTAAAAATTTTGGCAAAACCTCTTTTTGTGTTAATGCAACCTTTTCTGGATCTTCAAGCTTTTCAAGAATATCTTCATACTTATGTTCACCATGATCTTCTATCACCTTTTGTTTTATCTTTTCCTTTTGATAATGATAACGCATTCCTTCAGGATGAGCTTCGGGATGAAATTGCACACCGACAATCTCAGGTGAAATTCTAACTGCCATTATTGCTCTTTCAAAATCGACATGCGGACGAATTTTTTCTAATGCTAAAATTTCTGCACCAAGCTCATTAAATATTTTTTTGTTGGGCTGAGTTACCTGCCACCATCTGAAATCCGCAGCAAAGAATGGTTCGGGCAAATTCTTTAATATTGGATCATTCATTCCTTTCTCTGTTTTGTGAACGGGAAAAATTCCAAATGATCGAGCATTTCTTTTTGTAACCTCGCCGAGATTATAAAACCTTGCCATCAACTGGAATGAATGGCAAATAAAGAAAATATATTTCTTCTTTTCATTTTTCTGATTGTTGTTCCAAATCTTTTCTAACAGATTAAAATATTTTTTCTCCCAGTGTGTTCCTTCGCCTTCAAAAGGACTTCCGGGTCCGCCAGAAGAAATATAAATGTCGTAAGATAAGTCGGGAATTTCTGCTTTGTAACGTGTTTCAAAAGTTTGATAAGAGAGCGGTTGCCCGTTCACTTTCCCATCAAACTCAGCAAGCAATCTTTGAATTGCACTAATGCCGAGATTTTCTTCGTTATTGTAAAGATCAATTAGGGCTGCTTTAATGTTTTTCATTTATGCAATTTTGTTTAATCAAACATAAAAAATCAATTTGGAGTTTATAATTATCGGTTCTTGATAAATAAATTATCAGGTAGATCTGGTTTTTGTCAAAAAATAAGATATTATGTTTAAAAAATAACAGCGGCATCCTTTCTGCAAATTAGATATATTGGATTTAAATAAATCATCTAATTAAAAATAAAAACAGTAAAGGATGCCACAATGAAAAATAGCAAATTGG